>Ga0067045_1002552_pt1 | contig 84323 bp, 87 predicted proteins | sample TerdegcTABiofilm_FD_59184 | JGI IMG/M metagenome (GOLD analysis project Ga0067045, IMG submission 59184) | Combined Assembly of (Gp0054472, Gp0054536) Wastewater bioreactor microbial communities from Singapore -Terephthalate degrading... | reverse complement strand
CCTCGTTGACTTCACAGAACAGAGAGCCGACTTTCGGCTCCCGGCCCGCTCCGCTCACGCCCGATTTTGAATCCACGAAAATAGATTCGTGCTCCACGATATCTTCTTTCAGGGCGGGAGCAAGGCCGAGTATAACGCTGGTCGGGTAGCATCCCGGATTGGCTACTATGCGCGCTTTTTTTATGGCGTCCCGGTGGATCTCGGGAAGACCGTAGACAGCCTCTTGGAGCAGGTTAGGGGAGGAATGCCGGGTGTAATGCCGTTCATATAGATCGACGTCCCCGAGACGGAAATCCGCGCTCAGATCAATCACCTTCTTCCCCGCGCGGAAAAATGCAGGGACGATATCCATCGCTGTACCGTGAGGAAGCGCCGAGAAAACAATGTCCGAAAGATTACCTACGTCCTCCGGACGTGAATCCATGAACTTCAAGCCGGTCAAGTTTTCGAATACCGGATATATATCCGAGACCGGCATGCCTTTAAAACGCCTGGATGTCAGGGCGACTATTTCCACCGAAGGGTGGCGTATCAGAATTCTCAAGAGTTCCTGCCCTGTATATCCACTTGCCCCGTATATACCTACTTTCAACATAAACTTCCTTCGGACGCAAAAAAGGAGGCCAAAAGCCCCCTTCCCGTCTGCATGAAACTTATCTTTTCGAGAATTGGAATCGCTTTCTTGCCCCTGGCTGACCGTATTTCTTTCTCTCTTTGATGCGCGAATCCCTCGTGAGAAAACCCGCCTTTTTCAGAATGGACCTCAATTCAATATCGTATTCGCAAAGGGCCTTGGATATGCCGTGTTTGACGGCTCCCGCCTGTCCCGATATGCCTCCTCCCTGAACATTGATGTAAAGGTCAAATTTACCCTTCTGGCCTGTCATATCAAGGGGTTGATAAATCAGTTTTCTGAGGCTCTCCCTTGTAAAATAATCATCAAAATTCCTGTTATTAACCTGGACGACTCCCGTTCCCTCCTTCAGCCAGATCCTTGCAATCGAGGACTTTCTTTTGCCTGTCGCATAGAAACTTTTTACCGCCATAATATCTCTCCGAAATATAGTGTCCGACAAATCCGCCTCAACGGATTTTTCAACAGCCTGTCAGATTTCCAGAACCCGGGGATTCTGCGCCTCGTGCGGATGACCGGAGCCACTGTAAATCTTCAATTTTTTCAGCATGGCCCTGCCCAGGGTATTTTTGGGAAGCATTCCTTTAACAGCTTCACGCAACAGGCTCTCCGGCTTCTTTTTCAGCAACTTTTCCGCGGAAATCGATTTTAGTCCACCCGGATATCCGCTATGATGATAGTATGTCTTGTCGGAAAGTTTTTTCCCTGTAAGGTGAATCCCTCCCGCATTTACCACAATAACAAAATCACCTGTATCCACATGAGGAGTATAAACCGCTTTGTGCTTGCCGCGAAGACGCCGCGCGATCTCGCTGGCGAGTCTGCCAAGCACTTTCCCCTTCGCATCTATAAGGAACCATTCTCTTTTTATATCATCCTGTCTGGCGTTAAAAGTCTTCATGAATCCACCCGTCACAAGAATTTAAAAGGTGAATTTAATGCAATACGAGCTTTTTTGTCAAGGAGAAAATAGTCTTTTGAATGCAATATGAATATGATCTGTTTTTTCTATATGTAGACAGCAGTCTCCCGAATCGCAGCCATTCATTAATCCACGCCTCCTCCCAGCACCGCATACATACTGACAAGGTTCGTAACCCGCGAGAGTTGCAAGCCGATCATCCCCTGCTGGGCGCCATAGAGGGAACGCTGGGCGTCGAGAACGCTCAGGTAGCTGTCGATGCCCCGGTTGTACCGAAGCACCGCCAGGCGGTACGCCTCGGCCAGGGCCCCGACCAGGGATTCCTGGGCGGCGATCTGCTGATTGACGGTTCCTTTCACGGCCAGAGCGTTCGCCACCTCTCGGAAGGCGGATTGGATTGTCTTTTCGTATTGGGCGACCGCTATGTCTCTATCGGTTTTTGTCACGTCATAAGCCGACCAGACCCGGGCGTCGAAGATCGGCATGACGGCAGATGGCGCGAAGTTCCATGCCCCCGAGCCGGCTTTGAACAGCCCCGACAGGTCGGCGCTCGCGGTTCCGAATGCCGCCGTCAAGGAAATGCGCGGGAAAAAAGCCGCCCGGGCGGCCCCGATGTTCGCGTTGGCGGCCTTAAGCTGATGCTCGGCGGCCAGTACGTCCGGCCGACGGAGGAGCACCTCCGAAGACAGCCCGGCTGTAACCTCTTTCGGCACGGCGATCCCCGTCAGGTCGGGCGGGAGGAGCTCGGGTGGCACCCTGGAGCCGGCCAGGAGATTCAGGGCGTTTTCGTCCTGGGCCGCAAACTGCATATAGCGGGCGACGTCTCCCCGGGCCGCGTCCACCTGGCTCTGCGCCCGACGCAGGTCCAGTTCGGAGGCCATGCCGAGGTCATACCGTTTCCGGATGAGCTTGTATGACGCTTCCTGAGCTTCCAAGGTGGACCGGGACAGCTTCAGGTTTTCCCGGTCGGCGGCAAGCGTGTGCCAGGCGATGGCCGTGTTGGAGATGAGCAGGATCTGCGCACTACGGCGGGCCTGGTCCGTGGCGAAATACTGCTCAAGGGCCGCATCCTTCAGGCTGCGTATCCGGCCAAAGAAATCGATTTCCCAGGCAGTCACGCCCAGGTTGACGTTGTACTGATTAGCAGTCATGGAGCTTCCGGTCGTCGAGAGATCCGCCGGGACGCGCTGCCTCACGTAGCTCCCGGCCGCGTCGAGAGCGGGGAACAGTTCGGCACGCTGGATGCCATAGACCGCCCGCGCCCGTTCAACATTCAGAGCGGCAAGACGCAGGTCGCGGTTGTTGACGAGGGCCATCCGGATGACGCTCTGCAAGTGAGGGTCAGTAAAGAACTCCCGCCATTTCAGATCGGCCGCCGGCACCGCCTCGGCCGATTGGGTCCCCTGGTAGGCGGGCCCGGCCGGCCACCGGGCCGGAACCGGCGCGGCCGGCCGCGTATACTTCGGTGCGAGTGTGCAGCCGCCCAACCCGAGAGAACCGAGAAGAACGGGGATTATCAGACCCCGTAGAATCGTGTTTCTTTTTATCATCGGTTTATTCCTTTTGCTATTGCGGCTCCGGCCTAATTTCTTCCGGGATCGCCTCCTCGCTTCCCCGCCTTTCTTCCGATCACCCTTTCGATCAACACGTAGAACAGCGGGGCAAACAGGATTACAAGAAGAGTGCCGGTAATCATCCCGCCGAGCACAGAGGTGCCGATGGCGTTCATCGCGCCTGCGCCCGCGCCACTGGCCAGCGCCAGCGGCAGTACCCCAAAACCGAAGGCCAGCGACGTCATCACGATGGGCCGGAAGCGCAGCCGCGTGCCCTCCAGGGTCGCCTCGATCAGGCCCATGCCCTGTTCAAGGCGCGCTTTGGCAAACTGAACGATCAGAATCGCATTCTTCGTCGTCAGGCCGAGCGTGGTCAACAGACCGATTTGGAAATAAACGTCATTGGGCAACCCGCGCAGCGTCGAGGCGATGACGCCGCCAATAGCGCCCAGGGGCAGGACCAGCAGGATGGCGATGGGGATGGGCCAGCTCTCGTAGAGGGCGGCGAGGCACAGGAAGATCACCAAAATGGAGAAGGCGTAGAGTGGTGCCGCCTGAGTGCCGGCTAGTCGCTCTTGGTAGGAAAGTCCGGTCCAGTCAAAGCCGATCCCCTGGGGCAGCTTCGAGGTGATTTCTTCCATCGCCTGCATCGCTTCCCCGGAACTCTTGCCCGGCGCCGGCTCGCCCCAGATGTTCATGGAAGGAAAACCATTGAATCGCTCCAGACGGGGAGATCCGGTTGTCCAGTGTGCGGACGCAAACGAGGCAAAGGGAACCATCTTCCCGGCCGTGTTGCGCACATAAAGCTTTTCCAGGTCCTTGGGCAGCATCCGGTAAGGTGCGTCGGCCTGAACGTAAACCCGTTTGACGCGCCCGCCTTGAATGAAGTTGTTAACGTAGGTGCTGCCGAAGGCCGCCGAAATGGTGTTGTGGATGGAGGTGATGGGTACGCCCATGGCGCCCGCCTTTTCCCAGTCCACGTCAATCCTGTATTCGGGCACATCTTCCATGCCGTTGGGTCGAACCTTTGTCAATCTTGGATCTTTGACCGCCATACCGAGGAGCTGGTTACGGGCGTTCATCAGCGCGGCGTGACCCAGCCCGCCACGGTCCATCAATTGGAAATCTACCCCTCGGGCATTGCCCAGTTCGACGACGGCAGGAGGCGGGAAGACAAACACCATGGCATTGCGCATTCTGGACAGCGCCCCCATAGCCCGGCCGGCGATGGCTTTGACCCGCAATTCTGAACGGTCGCGCAGCTTCCAATCCTTCAACTTGACAAACACCATGCCGTTGTTCTGAGATCTTCCGGAAAAGCCGATGCCGGTGATCGTCATACAGGATTCCACTGCCGCCTTTTCATGCTCCTGAAAATAGCGTTGAATCTCATTCGCGACCTGCTGGGTCTGCTCCAGAGTGGCGCCCGTCGGCATGAGAATCTGAGCGAGCAGGATTCCCTGATCCTCATCGGGAAGATAGGCGGTGGGCATCCTCATAAAGAGGATGCCCAATCCGGCCACAATCACCAGAAATACCACGAGATAACGCAGTCTCCGGGCGAGCGCATGGCCCACCAGCCTTACGTACCCGTCACGGAAACGGAAAAAGGTACGGTCAAACCAGAGAAAAAACGGACGCAAAAGAGGGATGGCGTTTTCCGCCGGCTCGTGACCCTTGGGTACAGGTTTCAAGAGAGAGGCACACAACACCGGCGTCAAAATCAAGGCCACCGCCACCGACAGCAGCATCGCGGCGGCGATGGTCACGGAGAACTGGCGATAAATCACGCCGGTGGATCCGCCAAAGAACGCCATCGGCCCAAACACAGCCGCCAGCACCACGCCGATGCCGATCAGCGCCGGGGTGATCTGTTCCATGGACTTGGCCGTGGCTTCACGCGGCGAAATTCCTTCCTCGGTCATGATGCGCTCGACGTTTTCCACTACAACGATTGCGTCGTCCACCAAAAGCCCGATGGCCAGCACCATCGCGAACATCGTCAGCATATTGATGGAATATCCGAACAGTCCCAGCACGGCGAAGGTGCCCAGAAGCACCACCGGCACCGCAATGGTCGGGACGAGGGTGGCGCGGATATTGCCCATAAAAAGCCACATGACCAGGAAGACAAGCAGAACCGCCTCGAACAGTGTCTTGTATACTTCATTGATGGCCACCCGGACAAAGGGAGTGGTATCGTAGGGATAGACAACCTTCATTCCCGGTGGAAAGTAGCGGCTCATCTCCGCTAGTTTGTTCCTGACGGCATTGGCCGTCTCCAGCGCATTGGCGCCGGCCGCCTGCCGGATGGCCATACCGGCGGAAGGCTTGCCATTGTAATAGCTCTGGACATCGTAAAACTCTGTTCCCAATTCCGTCCGACCCACGTCTTTGATCCGGACGATGGAACCGTCGGGATTAGTGCGAACGGGGACTGCGGCAAACTCTTCGGGCGTCTTGAGCATACTCTGGACGATGATGGAAGCGTTCAGACGCTGCCCTTTTGTTGCCGGCGCCCCGCCGAACTGACCGGCGGAGATTTCCACGTTGTAAGTCCGCAGCGCCATTGTGACATCTTCAATGGTAAGATGGTAATCGGTGAGCTTGTCCGGGTTCAGCCAGATACGCATCGCATACTGAGAGCCGAAATTCTGAACCTCGCCGACACCGGCAACGCGGGACAGTACCTTCTCCAGGTTGGACTGGGCGTAGTCGCGCAAATCGTTGCCGTCCATGCTGCCGTCTTCGGAAATCAGGCCCACAATCATCAGGTAATTCTTTGTGGATTTGCTGACCGTAACACCTGTTTGCTGAACCACGTCAGGCAGGCTGGACATGGCGAGCTGGAGCTTGTTCTGCACTTTGGCCCACGCCAGGTCCGGATCGGTTCCCGGTTTGAAGGTCAATTCGATGCGGGACGCGCCCGCCGAATCACTAGTGGCCGACATGTATATCATGTCGTCGAAACCGGTCATCTTCTGTTCGATTATCTGGGTCACGCTGTTTTCCACCGTCTCCGCCGAGGCCCCTGCATAAAAGGAGTCAATAGCGATGGAGGGCGGAGCGATGGGCGGATATTGCGCTATGGGCAGAAAATAAACGGCCAGGCCGCCCAGCACCATTATAACTATAGCGATGACCCAGGCAAAAACAGGACGGCCCAGGAAGAATTTTGATAGCATGATTGTCCTTCGTCAGTTCGATTTTGCGGACAGCGGGGCGCTCTTTTGAAGGGCGCCGCTGTTTTCTGCGCCAGCGGCTTCAAAAGGAATCGCCTTTACGGAATCGCCGGGCTTTACCTTTTGCACGCCTTCGACTATCACGCGTTCTCCGGACGCAAGCCCTGATGAAACAAGCCACGTATCGCCGATGGCCCGGTCGAGCGTGAGTCGCCTCTGCTGAACTTTTCCATTGGCATCCACAATTAATGTCAGCGGGTTTCCCTTCGGATCACGTAACACAGCCTGCTGGGGGATCAGAATGGCCTGCTTATTGACACCTTCCTGCACGACGGCCCGGACAAACATACCCGGCAGCAACACGCCCTTGGGATTAGGAACGACAATCCTCAGTGTAACCGTTCCAGTCGTCGGATCGACCGTGACATCGCGAAACTGAAAGGTTCCTGCCGACGGATACACTGTGCCGTCTTCCATAATCAATTGAACCTTTTTCTGATTTGTTCCATTGTGAGCAAGAAGGCCCTCCTTCAAGCTGCGCTGCAATCGCAGCACTTCAGCTGTGGATTGGGAAACATCTACATACATGGGATCAATTTTCTGTATGGTGGCTAGAGCGATAGGCTGCTGAGCGGTGACCAGCGCGCCCTCGGTCACACTGGATTTTCCTATCCGGCCGGAAATGGGCGCAGTAATCGTCGTATAGTTCAGATTAATGCGGGCAGTTTCCACAGTTGCTTTCCAATATTGAATATCGGCCTGAGCCTGTTTTAAAGCGGCGGCGGCATCATCATAATCCTGTTGACTCACGGCCTTCTCGGCCAGCAATTCCCGCAAGCGGTCGGCCCTCAACCGGATGGCAGGCAGACTGGCCTCTGATCTGGCAAGTGCAGCCCTCGCATTGTCGAGCGCTGCCTGGTAGAGAGCGGGATCGATTTTAAAAAGCGCTTGTCCTGCTTTCACATCGGAACCTTCCGTAAATAGACGTCTCTGAATTATGCCACTCACCTGTGGGCGCACTTCGGCGACTAAGTTGGCGGACGTCCGGCCGGCCAGTTCGGTAGTGATAACTACTTGCCTCGGCTGTACAGTCACAACGGTGACTTCCGGAGGAGGAGAAGCTTTATTCACCTCCTGATTTCCACATCCAATCACGAGCAACGCCGTAGCCAGGGACACCAACCCCGTCCATACCAATTTCCTGTTTACGCTCATCAAATCACCTTTCAGATATCTTTTGCCCTCACGCCCTTGCTGCCCATTATTTTATCTATCGTAAGATAGGTCTTGTGACCTTTTAAAATGGCGACACCCTGTCCGTGCAGCCACGTCTCGAATTCATTTGACAAGTTGCGTAATCAATTATAATTGTCGCTTGATATCATAACTGCTTGGACAGGTAAAGAAAAATGTGATTCACAGATCTATATGGAACCTTCACGACTTAAATGGCAGGTCGCCCTTGTCGGCTCTCATTATTTGACAAACTGAGCGATTAGTTGTATGTGCGCTATCATATGACAGGTAAAGGAAAAATGGGATCAAGAAAAAAAGACCAGTCTTCTGTAACCCGGGATCGGCTGTTGAACTCGGCTTTGAAAATTTTCAGTCAGAAAGGATTCGCTTCAGCCTCCATCCGCGAAATAGCAGAAGATTCGAGGACAACTTTGCCATCGATTTACTACCACTTCGGAAGCAAGGAGGGACTGTATCAGGCATTGATGCGGGAGCATTTTTCTGCTTTTGAATCCCTGATGGATGAATTCAAGCAAACAGGAAGCGCCCGCGAGAGGATTAAATCATACATCATTTCGATGTATCTGCGCATGGCCAGGGACGTGGATTTTCTCCGCCTCATGCGTATTATATCCTACGGACCGCCCCAGAGCGCTCCTCCTTTCGACATCGAATCTTACCGGAGAAAGTTCCGGAAATTCTTAACGACGATGATCAAAAACGGCGTAAAAAGCGGGGAGTTCCGTTCCGCCAATGCTGACGATATGACCTGGATCATCTCTGCCGTCATACACGCCGCCGCCGAAGATCTCTGTTCTATCCCCGGAAAGGAAGTAGACAAAAAGAAACTGGAGCGCATTCTGGACACCATCCTGGACGGATTTTCTGCCGTGAAGCGACCTTAGGGAAGGAGGATTGGCTTGCGATTGTCTAAATTTTCAGCATACTTTCCCAAAATACCCCTCTTTGAGACGCTCTTCCACGGCGGTTATCGTCCCGGAGCCGATTTGCACAACGTGGTGGCCATCGAAAGTTGGTATGCAGGTCTCAATAATAGACAAACATATCCACAAGATACCCGGCCAGAATTGCCACCAGAAAAACATTCACGGCAAAAGCGATGACCAACTTCTTTTTGAACATGGACCCCAGGAGGATCAATTCCGGGATGCTCGCCCCGGCCCCGCCGATAATAAGTGCCAGGACCGTACCCACCCCCATGCCTTTTCCAACCAGAGCGGCGCTGATGGGGATCACCGTTTCCGCCCGTATATACATGGGCACCCCGATCAATGCGGCGACGGGAATAGACCAGGGATTATCCGGCCCAGCCAGCCTGACAACCAAGTCTTCCGGGAAAAATCCGTATATGAAAGCGCCTATGCCGGCTCCAAGGAGGAGATACCAGAATACCCCCTTAAAGGTATCTACCGCCGAGATTGATGCTCTTTTCATTTTCTCTTTGAAACTCACGTTCGTTGTGTGTGTTTCGAAGTCAACGGAACAACACGAAGATGACGAAGCGCTTGGAGAGAGTTTGGAAGCCGGCGCACAGCAACCCGCAGTTGCCGGGCCGGGGGCTGGTAATATTACGAAAGGAAATGTATTCAATTTCTCACCGGCAGCTAGCTGAGTCTTTACGGAAACAGCTATGGGCTCAGCCGCCTCAGAGCAGCAAGAAGATTCTATATTAATCAGTGGCTTTACCTGTCGTTCCATACCGATCTTCGCCAGCAGCCCCGCCATTACCATTGATCCGAGGAACGTGACGACAACATAGATAATCGTTATCTTTATCCCGAAGAGGGACAGCAAGAGGGCAATTATAACCGGATTGAGAACCGGTGAAGAAAAAAGGAAGGCCATGGTCGGGCCGAAAGGGACGCCTCCTTTAAGCAGCCCGGCGGTAATCGGTACAGTCGAGCAGGAGCAAAAAGGCGTCAATGCACCCAGGCCCGCCCCCAGGAAATACTGAATCCACATGAATTTGTTCGAAAGGTAATCCCGAATACGTGATGGAGGCAGGTACTCCATCAGAACTCCTATGACAAAAGAAACCGCGACAAAAATCAAAATGAGTTCGCCGGCAATCACCAGAAAGAACTTGCCGGCGGTGACAAAATTATTGAGAGCAAACATTTTTCTCCTTTCCTCCAGAGCCTCCGAGATTTATTGTAGGGGGTGTATTATAAAATCCGAGAAATTTGCTTGGAGAAGGGTTCAACTCCGTTCAGATTGCCTCATAGCCGGTATAGTCGAATCCTCGAAGCTTTCGGTGTGGAACTACAATGAATCGAACTTCCATTTAACAGCAGCCGCCGCTTTTCTGTAAATTCGATGAGAGCGTAAAGCCTGCACCAGTATCTGAATCAATGAAATCGATACGAATGGGCTTGACCTTCTCAAGCAGATCCTTTTCGATCACGTAAGTGACCCCTCGGTCCGTAAAAACAGAATCGTTTTCCTGTGACTCATCCAGAGCCATGCCCAGTGAGGCTCCGCATCACCCGTCCTGCAGGACGATCCTGACGGCAAAAGGCTTATCCTGCTTCTTTAAAATGTCCTTGATTATACTGCTTGCTTTTTCTGTGACTTCAAACATGACTCCTCCTCAATTACCTTTTTCTAAGGGTCCAATTACCCGAGTCCATAAAACGAGGGAATTGAATTTCTATCTGCCTTACTCCTCTCCGAGGGGTCTTTTCACAGCTCATGTGCCTCCGAAAATCGGAATTCCGCCTCGAAGAGATGTTTCTCCGGCAAAGCCGATAGTAACCTTCTTTCCAATTACGATCACGGGCACCTGGAATTTCCCCCCGGAATATGCCAGCATTTCTTCCAACTTCGTCCGGTCGGATTCCACATTGATATAGACAGCCCGCTCCCCGTAGGCCACACGGGCCTGGGTGCAATAAGGTCAATTATCAGTACCGTAGATTATTATGTTCTCATCCATGGCTGGTCTGCTGTTCGCTTGCCTTTCGGTTCGAAAGGGCATTGAATAGATGATTGCATATGTCAACGATCATCGGGTAATTCACGATTACCGCTTCGGCATGCATTCTTCCCGCAACCTGCGTTTTTCGTATGCGCAATTTTCAAAAAAGCATTCAGGCTTATAATCAGCACACTGCGCATAGCGGGGTCCATCTCTCCCAAAATCAACTCCATATCGTTCTTAAGCTGCTCCTCAATGCCGGCCAGGAATTTTTTACCCTTTTTTGTCAAAGTGACGCAACATATGCGCCCGTCCTCTGGGTCGCGCTCACGACGTACAAGCCCCTTGTCTTCGAGACGGGTCACAATTCGGGTGGCTCCACTCTTGGTTACGACCGCACTTTTGGCCACTTCCTGCATTGTACAGTTCTCGTGATGCAATGCCGCCCGAAGCGCGCGGCACTCGGCGTGGGATATATCCCCGCAATACTCCTCTTCCATTCCATACGTACCGAAACAAAAAACGATCTCTTTGATTAATTCTGCAAGCTCTCTGGACTGCTCGCGCATTCAAATATCACTTTCTATCGAGATCCATATCAAATCGACGACTTCTTTTTTCATATATGGTTGAAATTGTCAACCATTATTTTCGGGTTTAAATTAGCACATGACTCCGACGATGTAAATTATGCTGCATTTTCGCAGGTGAACTACTTCATATCAGTCACCGGACGGGACATCATTTCGCAACTCTTTTTATGTTATGATAAACGCCGCGCCGCCGGAGATCGGTTTGAGGGTTACCCGGCTATGGACATCTGCATAATAATGTCCTGACTGAAACGCAGGACAAGCAGTGTCATAAGGCAACCGCCCGATATCCCTGTTGTGGTTTCTCGCAACTTCAAATTAGAATAATCGTTTTCTCCGCCGCCTTGTGAAGAAGCCGAAAGCCACAAAAACACCCGTTAAGATCATCAACTGCCTGAGGGCAATCCCGATCTGCGGCGATATGTCGCTGGCGATGAACCCCGCCGCATCGAAAGCTCCATGCAGCAAGGCCGGAATAAGCAGGTTTCCGCCGGAGTAATAGTACGTGACGGCCATCGCCATACCGATAGCCACGATTTCAACGAACGGAATCAGCGATGCCATTCCGTAAATGAGGAAATAGTAGAGATGCGCCCCGGCAAACAAGGCCGCCGAGACGAAGGCGAGAAACAGCCAGTGATGGTTCTGATAAATCCTCAGCAGGCCTCCGAAGACGAAGCCGCGGAATATGTACTCTTCGGCGGGGCCGATCACCAGAAAAGAGGCCGCTACCATCATCCAGGCCAGATCAGGAGACACGCGAAGCACGGGGTTGGCCCTGTGCAGAAGTTTCAGAGTCGACGGATCGAATGCCGAAAGTGCAGCGAAAATCCCGGCAGCGGCAAGCGTGCCTGCCAGGGTGAAAACGCCAAAGGAACCCAGACCGTATTTGAGCGCCACCCTGTTATTCTGGAAAGCCCGCCGGATGATCGTTTTTCCGCTGATCCAACTGATGATGAATATCGGCAGACCATAGACCAGAAGCACATTCGCGATGAGGTCGGTGTGCACAATAAAATACTGGCCATAGGCTGCAAAAAATATGACGGCCAGACCGATGAGGTACGCTCTTTTTGTGACAGGCTGTCCCATAGCCGTTTCTTGCAAGACACAATGCAAGGAGTATAAAATCATCCCCCAAAACACGGCCTCTCAAAATAGGCTATTCATTTTCTCGTATATTTGCTAATGCATCTATTAGGGAAAGCCTTATTTTCGTATTCGAAATTTCTTGTTTCTCATGTTGCACTTCCCGAGATAAGAAGAGATTTTCTGGAATGCTCTTCCGGAGGACCGTAATTTCCATCCGGGACAGGCCCCCGAACCTCCTGATTACTGCGGCTTATCCTCCGGCAGCTGTTCACCCAGGGCCAGCCGGCAGATGTCGCTGATCATGTAGTTTTTCATTCCCGCCTCGCGCACTCTTTTATTCATTGCGGCGAAGCACATGGGGCAGAGGTAAACCATGGCCTCGGCGCCGCTCGCTTTTGCGTCTGCCACGTTCTTCTCCCGGAAGGGCTCGAAGTTCTTGCCGCGGGGGAAGAGCTTGAGGCCGGGTCCCGCGATCTCCACACCGCAGCAGATGGCGTTGACACCGTCGTATTCCCGTTTGGCCCGTTTGACCCCAATGAGGTCGAAAATTTCATCCAGGAAGACGTCTTTCTCGGGGGTGTAGCGGGAGGCGCAGGGGCGCTGGTAAGCCACCTTCATGTTCAGTTTCCGAACCTCGCTCTTGTGCTCTCTCAGATAATCTCGCAGGTATTCGAAGAGGTGTACGGGCCTGAACGGTACCTTGACGCCGTACTCGGGGGCGATTCCCTTGAGGACCGCATAGCAGTCATCATGAACGAAGACGATCTCCTTCGCGCCCGACTTGGCGAGATTGTCCACCATCGTCTGCAGCCGGTCCCGCATGATTGACTCGTTGCCCATGTGGGCGAAAAGGACGTTGCAGAAGTAGTGCTTTCCCTTGAGGAGCGGGAGCGCCTCGAAGAGTTGACCCTGGATCGCCCAGGGCATGTTGCCCTGCATGACGCAGATGGACATGAACCGGTCTTTCGGAGGCACGGATCTAGGTTCGCCTTCGGGCTTGAAGCGCGTAGCCATCTGAGCCAACAGGGCCGGGTCTGTCAACCCTCCCCCCTCTTCCATCCGCTTCAGGATCAGGTCGAAGGGCCTGGCCTCTTTCGGGCAGTATTCATCGCAGGCCATGCAGGTGACGCAGTCGCGGAGCCAGTCGACCTTTTCCCCTTCGACAAGTTTTTTGAATTCCTTGCTTCCGCTTTCCTTATCAAAGGGTAGATAATGGCATCGCGAAAGACACTCCCCGCAAAAATCGCATCTCTCTTCGTGAAACATAAAACCTCCTTGCTGTTTTTTTTATCTCACAGATGATCTTCTCGGCCGCAGCGGTTAAGCGGCAAACGTCAGCTTTGTTCCCGACATGTTCAGGATGAACTCCTCCGGCATCTGCCGTTCCATGTGCAGGATGGCCTTTCTGCCGGTGCAGTGGGTCGGGACGATCCAGGCCGGTTTGATTCTTTTCAGCTCCTCCGTTGTCCGTTCGATGATGGGTTCGAAAAACGGTCCCGAGAGATGGAACCCTCCCATGACGGCGTGGACCTGATCGACGCCCGTCACCTCACGGGCATAATGAACGGTGTTGACGATTCCCGAATGGGCGCAGCCGGACAGAACCACGAGACCCTTCCCTTTCACATGCATCACGATGGAGGTGTCGTCCTCGATGGGGTCCCATTTTTCCACGCCCTTTTCCTGAAAATGGGCGATGGGGAACCCCCTCTCAAAGTCCGTCCGGCGCGGGATCTCGCCGAGAAACAGCGCGGCGCCACCCAGCAGGGGTCTCGGGGTCCGGGACTCGACGATCTTCACACCCGCTTTTTCAGCCATCTCCCGGGTGAATATCGGAAAAAAGATCTTCTGGTTTTCACCAATCTTCAGATACCTCGGCGCCTTGTAGACCGCAGGGTGCATGTAGAGTTCGATGCCTTTTCGCCCGATCATCCCAACAAGCTGTCCGAATCCCCCCAGGTGATCGCTGTGCCCATGCGAAAGAACGAGGACCTCCACCTGGCTCATGTCCACCCCAAGCACCTTCGCGTTGTAAGCGGCCCCGATCTCCGAGAAGCCGAAATCGAAAAGCAGCGTCCGGATCCGGTTGTCGATCGTGATTCTGACGATGGCGGAAAAGCCGTGCTCCGCGAGAACGGAATTGCGGAGCTCTCCCGCCTTCAGGGGCTTGGCCCGTGAGATCACCTCTGTGTTGTCCGTTACTGTCACATCGACCCAGTTATCCTGCAGTGTCAGAATTTCGACCTTCTCCGCTTCTCGAATGCGAACATCATTCTTCATGGAGCGTCTCCTTTCCTGTCCCGCTTGCGAGGTTTTAAATCAGGATAAGCTTCCTTCGTTGAACCGTTTATCCAAACGAGGGTTTGATATCCAGAAGAGGTGTTCCATCGAGGATGTTCACGTCTTCGATATGCAGGATCGGCCCTCGATACGCAGCAGCCTTTGGATAACGCCTATGGGCGTGTATCGTATTTTACTCATGTGAACTTGAACGTTTTTTCCCGACGGCGTAGTTCCGCAGAGCCTTGTGCAGGGTAGTGGATGCGAGGAGGGCGCAATGCTGATCACTCTCCGGCAGACCCCCCAGATGATCCAGGATGGTGCTCTGGCTGATCCTGAGACATTCTCGCAGCGATTTTCCTTTTGCCATCTCCGTCGCGGCGGAGACAGCCGCGTGGGAGGTCATACATCCGTCAGTCGTGTAGCGGATATCCTCGATTTTTCCGTTTTTCACGCGGAGAAATATTTCAACCGTATCCCCGCAGGGTCCCGTAAACTTCGCATACCCGTCGGGATCACTCATTGTTCCGTTATTTCTCGGAGCCGTTCCGTAATCGATGACCTTCTCCGAATACCTCCTACCTATTTTATCATAAAGGATCTTCAGGATTTCTTCTTTTATTTTTTCATCTTCCATGTCCAGCCCTTCTCTTTCCTCGATACTCCATCCGAGATGGCGTGCCGCAGACCAATCCTTGAGGAACCACTCACGGCACCATTCCTATGCGCCGCCAAGAGGTCATGCTGTCAATGATGAGAGCACCATTTTGCGCCAAAACGCCAGAAATCGCCGGGACCGTAAAGATATTTAAAGTCTCTTTTCATTTACCTGTTCCCAGGAAATCCTCTATTCTTTTCTGGATCTGCATGAAGGCCTTCGCGGCGGCGCTGTCTTTTTTGAAAGAGATGAACGGAACACCTCGATCCGCCAGTTCTACCTGCTGCGGGTCAAAGGGAATGCGTCCGAGAAAAGGCACGCCGAGTTCGAGGGCCGCCTTTTCCCCGCCCCCTTTTTTAAAGATGGCCGTCTCCTGATGGCAATGGGGACAAATGAACCCGCTCATGTTCTCAATGATGCCGATCACAGAAATGTTCAGCTGCCTGGCGAACATGACGCTTTTGCGGGCGTCCATGATCGATACGTCCTGAGGGGTCGTCACGATCACCGTGCCGTTGATCTCCGGGATGAGCTGGCAGACACTCAGCGGTTCATCTCCCGTCCCCGGCGGAGAATCAATGATCAGGTAATCCAGCGTCCCCCAGTTCACGTCACCGAGAAGCTGCTTGATGGCCGCCGCTTTCAGAGGCCCCCGCCATATGATGGGGGTATCGGGGTTGGCGGCCGTAAAGGCGAGGCTCACGGCTTTCAGCCCGGGAAGAACCATTACCGGTTCGATCCCCATCGTGGAGCCACCCAGGGTTGCCTTTTCTATTCCGAGCATTTTAGCAATATTCGGTCCATGGATATCCGTATCCAGAAGCCCGACCTTCTTGCTGCCGGACAGGGCGAGCGCATAAGAGAGGTTCACGGCAACGGAAGTCTTTCCCACGCCGCCTTTCCCGCTCATAACGAGAATCTTGTGCCGGATCAGAGCCATCCTTTCCTTGAGGCGGTTTTCCTGATCCAGCTTCTCCGCTTGCATGACTTGTTTCATGTTACATCTCCTGGCTGTTGTGATTTTTTTCTATCCCGCTTCATTCTTGCGGGCCGGCGGCCGCCGCCGCCTTTTTCCAGACGGACGTGATTTCAGCCGCCACGGGATCCCGGAAAAGCTCCACGAAGGGAACGCCCTTCACCAGAGACCGGGGCACCTGCGCGGAGAAGGGGATTTTACCCATGATGTCAACTCCACTTGAGCCGCACAGCCTCTCGATTTCCCCTGATTTGCTCAAATTCAGGTCGAACTTATTGATCACGACCCCGGCAGAAGTCTGAAAGCGATGTGTCACATCGATGATTCTCGAGAGGTCATGGATGCCCGCCACGGTAGGCTCGGTGACGACCAGTGCCAGGTCCGTGTCCGCCAGGGATGCCATGACGGGACAGCCGATCCCCGGAGGACCGTCAATGATTACGTAATCGAGGTTGTCCCTCACCGCTATTTCCTTGGCGGTCTGCCGGATCAGGGTTACCAGCTTTCCTGAATTCGCCTCGGCTATTCCCAGCCGTGCATGCACGAAGGGTCCATACCTCGTATCGGAAACGAACCATTCGCCGGACACGCGGTCTTTCATGGAAACGGCATCCACGGGGCAGATCCGGCTGCACAGGCCGCAGCCCTCACAGGAGATCGGATCCACCACGAAATCGCTCTCGATGGCGTCGAACCGGCAAAGATCGATGCACAGCCCACAGCGGCTGCAGCGTGCCGGTTGGATCTCGGCGACCTGGCTGCTCTTGAATTCGTGGTGCTCCCGGTTCACGGGGTGGAGCAGCAGATGCAGGTCGGCGGCGTCGACGTCGCAGTCCACCAGGACCTTCCGGTCCGCCAGGACGGCGAAGCAAGCTGTCAGAATTGTTTTTCCCGTTCCTCCTTTGCCGCTGATGACCACGATCTGCTTCATGTCGCCTTCCTGATCCTCTCGAACAGATTTCGAAACAGGGGCACATAGTTTTTTTTAACATCGACCATCGGCACACCCCTCGAGTAGGCGACGGCGATCTCCCGGTCAAAGGGGATGCTCATGAGGAGGGGAATGTTGTTTTCCCGTGCGTAGGCCGCAATGCTGTCATCCCCGATGTCGGACCGGTTCAGGACGATGCCCAATGGGATTCTGAGCGTTTTCAACACGTCCACCGCCAGCGCAAGGTCGTTCAGGCCGAAGGGAGTCGGCTCCGTCACGAGGATGCAGAAATCGCTCCCTTTCACCGCTTCAATGACCGGGCAGGTCGTCCCCGGCGGCGCATCGATGATAATCGTCCTGCCCGGAGTCATCGCCTTCTTAACCTGCCGGATCAGGGGTGGGGACATGACCTCGCCGATGTTCAGTCTCCCGTGCACGAAGGAGAGGTTTCTCGCGGATCCTTTCTGGACGATTCCGATTTCCTTGAGCCTTTCCCGGACGGCCCCCCGGGGGCACAGGATGCAGCAGGCACCGCAACCGTGGCACAGGTGATCGAAAACGAGCACAGAGCCCTTGCGGGTCTCCGGGTTTTTCAGCACAGCGATGCTGTTGAAGGCGCAAACCTCCTGGCACTTGCCGCAGTAATCGCACTGTGCCTCGACAATATCGGGAATGGGAATGAAAGCGGGCGATGTCTCCGTGATTCGGGGATGCAGGAAAAGATGGGCATTGGGCTCCTCCACGTCGCAGTCGAGAAACTGCACGTCATTCAGCGAAAGCGCCAGTCCGACCGCGACCGTCGTCTTGCCTGTTCCCCCTTTTCCGCTGGCCACCGAGATGATCATCCCTCTCTCACCATCTTCGACCCGCATTCAGGGCAGCTCTCCTGGTTGCATGGAACCCCGGTCTTGTGGAGCATTTTGAGGCCGCAATTCGGGCAGACACAATACCCGCCGGCGCCGAAGCCCGAGCGGTGTTCACCCCTGCGGCCCCAGCCTCCTCTTCCCCCGCCCCGGCGGGGCCCGGTGCCGTCTTTGAAGGGCATCAGGACCACCTCCTTTTATGTTTTCTGCAAACCCGCCTTTGAACCGGCAGTCGGCGCCTGAGTTTTCGTCAGGGTTTCTTCCCTGTATCTTCTCAGGGCGTCCCTAACCGTTCCGGAGATGCCGGTGAAAATGTCAATACCGGCTGCCTGCAGCGTCTGAAAGGCATTGGGACCGACATTTCCCGTCATCACAGCCCTCGCTCCGTTCGAGGAGATGAATTGTCCGGACTGAATTCCGGCTCCTCCCGAGACCTCCGTTTGGCGGTTTTCCAGTGCCTTGAATTCCAATGTATCCGTGTCGACAATGATGAAATACCGGCATCGTCCGAAACGAGGATCCACCTTCGAATCCAGGGAGGGACCTTCAGAAGTAATACAAATTTTCATTTCCCGCCTCAGCCATTCGTGTGTTCGCATTCATCCTTATCTGAATGTTCGCAAATTGCTTTATCCTGGCCGTAACCCTTGCCGCCCCCCGGTTGGCAAAGGCTTGAACCGCCCATCAGCCTTCCTTCCAGCAAGAGCGCGACGGTGTCCGACACCGTTCCGGTCACGCCGACAATCGCCTCCATTCCCAGGGAGCTGAAGATCTCCGCGGCCCTCGGCCCCATTCCGCCCGCGATGATACAGTTCACGCCTCTGTCGTGGAGAAACCGGGGAATAAAGCCGGGCTGATGACCCGGATTATCGATCATCTCTCTGCCCACAACCCTTCCCTGATCAATGTCAAGGATGGTGTAGGCAGGGCATCTTCCAAAGTGGGCCGATACGTATTCTCCATCCGTTGATATGGCAACTTTCATCTGTCTACTCCTGTTTTCTCCTGTGCATCTTCCTTTTCAAGTTCTTCCATACGTCTCTCGAAAAACTCGAGCTGTGTCTTGAGAAACTCGATTTCACTTTTCAGGACATCTTTTTCTTCTTTGGCCGTCCATCTGTAAGCCCAGGGCCCTGTTCCATAAGGACTTCCGCCTGGCCATCCGAAAGCAGGAAGACCCTGGGCCATCCTTTGCCAGCCGGGCAGGCCCGTGGCATAGAACCAGTTTCTCCTGCCCCGGCCTCCGCCGTGGCCGAAAAAGCCAAAGCCCCGGCCTCTTCCCCGGCCCCACCCCGGATTCAGGTACCCGGGCACAGGGTAACCGGCGCAAAACCCGGCGGCTCTTCCTGTCATGGGTCCAAGACCTTCAGGACCAGTTCTGTCTCCTCTTGGCATACGAAAACCTCCTTTATTTGTTAATGAAAACCATTTTCAATAATTGCGTAAAAAATAAATAAGAGTGCTACCGGGTCATGTTGCATGCATCGCATAGACCGTAAAACTGGATGAGGTGGTTGTCGATCCTGAAATTGTATTTTTTGGACAATCCCTCTTCCGTTTTCTTGAGGAGAGCCACCTCTTCGTCGATGAAGTCGGTGTAATCGATAACCCGGCCGCAGCCCGTGCAGACAAGGTGATGATGATGCCGTTTGCCCTTCGGGTCTTCCGCCAGTTCATACCGAGCTCTGCCGTGTCCAAAATCGAATTTGTGAACTAGACCGATGTTGACGAGAATGTCCAGCGTCCGGTATATGGACGTTAGTCCCATTGCGGGATTCACTGGGTGGATCCTCATGTAAATATCTTCAGCACTCAGGTGTTCGTCCGCCTGCGATAGTACATCCAGAACCGCTTCGCGGCCAACGGTCATCCTGTATCCACAATCCCTGAACTTCCCGTGGCACCATTGTCCCGGACTCTTACCGAATCTTCTTACCATTAAAACATCCTTATAATTGGAAATGGTTTTCATTATCTTCTAACTCATGCGGGTACTTCTGTCAAGCTTTTTTTCATAACAGCCGGCTTCCCTGCCGTTTCTCCGAAAACGCTCCAGTTTGATGGTCAAAAGCAATGCCACCTGGACTTCCGTGCCGCCTTTTCCGGCATTGCACATATCGAGAAGATAACTATCTTCTTCTGATCGGGAACGTTGCAGATGGAGAGAGGCAAATTCTTTCTGACTCATAGCTAATACAGCCTTGGAAATAACGGAAATAATTTCCGGATTCGACTCCATGGAGTTTTCGGCATGGAACCAGCGGCACTTATTTCCTTGACATAGATGCATTTCCCAAATATTATCACCCCGCTCAAGGAGAGTAGTAGGTTTCCCATAAATGACATATTTGGAGCAGGAGCAGTGATTCATCAACTGGTCATTTTCACACCCTTAATATGAGGCGATAACAGAGAACCCGGGCGGTTCTCCGGAAAACATCGTCCTGCCTTTTCTCCCCTGCTGACCCTTTAGCCCCCCTGAAGAAGGTTATGCCGTGGAGATTACGGCATGACGCGGTCAGGTGGCAGCCTTGGTCCCATCACAACCCAACATCAGGAAGATCTCCGGAAAGGTTCCCAGCCGTTTTCTGCGCAGTTCCTTGTCGTTTTGCGCCTGTCGCAGTCCCCGGCGGTCCTTTGCGGTCACGGGGCGAACCTTATCTGCCATCGCAAAACATTTTCAGCCGCCGAGATGGCTCTTGTCCAGCGCCATCCTGGCGCGTTCAAGAACATCGAATCACATCACAGAAGGAGGTATTCAATGAAGGGTATCAGGAACATCTTTGCTGGACCTTGGGGCATTGTCGGCGCGGGCACTGTGATCGGCATTCTGGCGCCGCTGCTCCAGCAATGGGGGAATCCCGGCAACATGGGGGTCTGCGTGGCCTGCTTTGAGCGAGACATCGCCGGCGCTCTGGGGCTGCACCGGACCGAGATCGTACAATACATCCGCCCCGAGATCATCGGGTTCGTCCTCGGCTCGCTCATTGCGGCTTACATGTTCAATGAATTCAAGCCCCGCCTCGGCTCGGCACCGATTGTGCGCTTCTTCCTCGGGATATTCGCCATGATCGGGGCTCTGGTCTTTCTCGGCTGCCCCTGGCGGGCGGCGCTGCGGCTGGCCGGCGGCGACGGTAATGCCATCCTGGGTCTCGGGGGCTTGATCTTCGGCGTCTGGATCGGTACGATCTTCTTGAAGGGGGGCTACAACCTGGGCAGGACACAGCGAACGCACGCCGCAGCGGGGTGGATGCTGCCTCTCTTCATGATCGGGCTACTTCTGCTCTTGCTGGTCTTTCCGCAGATCAGCGGAGAGGGCAAGGACGGTGTCCTGTTTTACAGCGTCAAGGGGCCGGGATCGATGCATGCGCCACTGGCGATCTCGCTGGCAGTGGGGCTGCTCATCGGTTTTATTGCGCAGCGCAGCCGTTTCTGCACCATGGGCGCCATCCGCGACTTCGTCCTATTCCGGCAGATGCACCTTTTGTCCGGGTTCATCGCGTTGATCGTCACTGCCTTTGTCGTTAATTTCATTATCGGGCAGTTCAAGCCAGGGTTCACCGGCCAGCCTATCGCCCATACGATGCACCTCTGGAATTTTCTGGGCATGGCCCTCTCAGGCCTGGCCTTCTGCCTGGCAGGTGGATGCCCCGGCCGCCAACTCTTCCTAGCCGGCGAGGGTGACGGTGACGCGGCCGTGTTTGTTATAGGCATGATCGTCGGGGCCGGGATCGCCCATAACTTCGGCCTCGCCAGTTCGGGAACCGGCGTCGGCCCGTACGGCATCCCTGCAGTTATTATCGGCTTTGCAGTCTGTCTGTTTATAGGTTTTACAATGAGAAGTAAAATTGCATAAGGAGGATGAAAAATGAGTAAAACCATTGATGCCCGCGGTCTTTCCTGCCCCCATCCTGTGCTGATGACCCTTAATGGAATCAAGTCAGGTGAGGCGGATGAAATGATCATCCTGGTGGACAACGAAGCTTCCAAGGAAAATGTATCCCGTGCTGCGGCGAGCAAGGGTTGGGCCGTGACTGAAATCAGCAAGAAAGAAGACCTTTACCACATCGCGATCAAAAGGAGATAGCCATGTTGAATCTGTTCGGTTTGCGGAAAGGCGATCATGCGAAGCGCCAATCCCCCGGTCGGGTACCTCTGGCCGACCGGGGGATTCTGGTGTTTGAAAATACCGGCGAGGTTATACAGGCAGAAAACCTGTTGAAGCAGAAAGGCCGGGAGATACGGGTTATGGGGCCTCCGCCGGAGATCCGACAGGGGTGCGATCTGGTCATCGAATTCCCCCTGATCGAGGAATTGCAGATTTTGAGAATCATCACCGAGGCCGGGCTGCAGCCACTAAGCATTGTGCCGGTGACCAGCCCCCTGCTTCGGCCCGTGAATATCTTCCAAAGCAAGGATTTCGGTAGTCACCTTATGGTTCGGGCGGCCAACATGAAGCTGACCGTGGACAAGGAAACCCTGGTGATCGTTAACATCTCCGGCGGCGGTTGTCCCGATGTACCCTTTCTGGCTGCCTCACTGGTGGGGAAAAGCCTGGCGTCCGCGCCCAGTCCCCGGGAAATCGGGCATACCCTCTGCGGTTACGCACTGCAGCTCGCCTATGAGGAGGTCAAACGCCTATGCTCTGTGTAGTGGGAACCGTCCCGGCGAACGACTTCCCGTTAATTGAGGGTGAAGTCAGGCTCAAGGGGGAACAATTGCAAATCGGAAGGGAGGCCGTCTCCGTCCACCGGGGCACTCCCGCACTGCTCGCTGCCGCCGTGAAGACGGCCTTGGCCCTTGGCCATCCGACGCCCTTCGCCTATCTGGTGGGCGACACGGGAACAGGTAAGGGAAGCCGCAGCCTCTATGCCCATTTGACCGAGGTTCTGCCCCATGCTAGCTTTCAAACAATGACCTTCCATTATATTCAGCCCATCGTCCATTGGCACAGGCGACTGCAAGCTGTCCTCGGGACCCTGGTCCCAAAACCCAAGCTGATCGCCGATGCAGGTTTCATGTACGTGGCCAAAATGAGCGGTGAGTCATCGCTCTACGATCTCTTTACACCCGATGTGGGAGAGCTTGCTTTCCTGGCCGACGAAGAGGCACCTCATCCCTTCTACACCAGGGGCTTCATCCTCCATGAAGACAACCACGTCCCGGACCTCATCGCCCGGGCATACCGACACCGCAACGCGGCCCAGTATCTGCTCGTTAAGGGGGAAAAGGACTATCTGGCTGATGAAAGCGGAATCCTCGCTACGGTGGACCAGCCTGCCCAAGAGGCGATGGAGGCCGTGGGAGGCACCGGCGACACTTTGACCGGCATCGTTTCCGCCCTCATCGACGGGGGGATGACCATTCAAGAAGCAGCCCTTGCCAGCCTGAGGATCAACCGGCTTGCGGGTTACTACGCCCAGCCCACGCCGGCGACGCAGATCGGGGAGATGATCGGGTATATTCCTCAGGCGATCCAGGAGGTGCTGGAGCGATGAGCGGCAAGATGAGCGAGGGGAAATGATATTAAGGCCTTTTTCTCGCGGACAACACCAGCCAGATAATCGGCCTTCAGGTGGTCCATTTCAAAGTAATCACCTTTAAGGGCTGAAGCAATTTCTCGGGCGAGGTCGGTCCGGATGATTTTCGTTTTGTCCTCCGTATCAACGATAAGGTAATCCGTAGCGGGCAAACTTCTCATCAGCCCCGTCACCTTTTTGATTTCTTCATGGACAGGAGCACCCGACAGGCTGTGATTCGCCCGCCCGTCGGTGATCACGACGACGAGAAATCTCGTTTCCGCCGATTTGATCCGCACGTGCTTGATAAGATTGAAAGCCTCAAGAAGCCCCGCAGTCAGCGGCGTCTTGCCTCCAACCGGAATTTCCTTTAATCGCTTCGAGGCCAACTCAATGCTTGCCGTCGGCGGGAGAACAATCTCCGCCCGGTCCTTCCGGAAAACGATCATGGACACCATCTCTCGCTTTTGGTAGCAGTCCATCAGGAGCGATTGTATGGCACCTTTGGTTTCAATCATTCTCCTCCTCACCCCCATGGAACCGGATCCGTCAACGACGAATATGACCAGATGTCCCATCCTTTTTTCCCGCTGCTTGTACCGGAGATCTTCAATGCGGATCAGGAGCATCTCTTTTCTTCCCCTTAATCTTTGAAAAGGCGCGGCCGCACGAATAGTCGCATCCACGGCGATATCTTTATTGTCTCGAAGGATGCTTTTGATGTTCCTGCCCCGTTTCTTGCACGATCCGGTCTTGGTGCGCCTGCCGGGCACCGCGCGGTTCATCCGATCCTTTCGAAAGGTCAGTCTCTTGACCTTGAAGTCCGCACCCACTCCGAAGATTTCTTCGGCTGTCGCGGATGCAGGGGGAGGTCGGTGGACTTCATTGTTTTCAGGGCCGCCTGAATCCTCTCCACCCTCCTGTTGCGCTTCCGGCTGCTTTTTGCCATGCAGGCGGTCCTGATGATCTTTTTCCTCTTCGTAGCTATGTTCCCGTTCCTGTCCCGGTGCTTCCTCGTCCAGCTCCCGGATGCATTTTCCACGGTGTGCAAGCACGAGGGGTGCTACCGCGTCCACATGTGTCATGTCCACTGCCTCGGCCCGGGATAACGCCGCATAGGCGCGTGCCGCGTACAAGAGATGAATATCCCCGCGATGGCCTGCTATGAACCGCTCGGTGCACAGCCGGGCGATGTAATCCAGTATTTCAGGAGGTACGCAGACGCCTTCCAGCCGCAGGCCGGCATTCCGGAGTTCGTCGCGGAGGTCCGAATCGGGACCGGTTGCCGGCAAGTCCATCGCCTGCTTCATAACAGCGATTCTGTCCGGCCTCTTCTTGAGAGCCCCCATCGAAACGCACATGCCGAAACGGTCGAGCAAATGGGCGGACAGCGCGCCCTCCTCCGGATTCATGCTCGCTATGAGAATGCAGTCAGTCTGTTCCTTCATGATCAAGGCAAGGATCTCCGGAGAGAGGAGATTCACATCGTCGATATAGAGCACTCCGCCGTCTGCGCGGCCGAGCAGTCCGGGTTGACGGACGGGCGTTCCCGTTGCCAGGGTTTCTTCCAGATCGATGCTTCCCAGCAGGGCGTCTTCCGTTGCATTCAGCGGCAGCTCGACGAAAGGGCGGTCTTCGCCCGCCAGTCCGGAGAAAGAACGAGCCAGCACGGTTTTGCCGGAACCCTTTTCACCGATGAAGATGACGCCTCCGCATCGGGAATCGATGGCGTTCAGAATAAGCGCCAGTTTGGCCTCGTCTTGGCCGACGACACTGGAAAGGCTCATACCTGAATCTCCGCCAAAAGCGATTGTAGTTTTTCCCCCACACTCCCGATCTCTTCGAAAGGAAGCCGCTTCATCCTGTGATGGAGTGCTGACCGTGCAGCATCTACGATATCGGACAGTTCGATTTTCTCCTTTTCCCTGAAAGCCGCCAGAGTCCTGGCCGCCTTCATCATCACAATATCGCCCCGGTGGCCGTCAAGATTCAAAGCGGCCGTGATGCCGACAATCCGCTCAAGAGTCTCGTCCGATACGTCGATCGATTCGAGCCGCGCCTTGGCCGATTCGATCCTGTCGGCCAGCCTTCTCTGTTCTTTGTGCCATGCTCTGGAAAAGATCTGTGGATCTGCGTCGAACGCGGCTTTCCTTTTCAATATTTCAACCCTCTGCGTCCTGTCCGTAATCGTGAGGACCTGAACGCAGAGTCCGAAGCGGTCCAAGAGCTGCGGCCGCAGGTCCCCTTCTTCGGGGTTCATCGTCCCGACCAGGATGAATCCGGCGGGATGCGTGAAGGACACGCCCTCCCGTTCCACGGTGTTCACCCCCATGGCCGCCGAGTCAAGAAGCAGATCAACGATGTGGTCTTCCAGGAGGTTCACTTCATCGACATAGAGGAAGTTCCGATTCGCGTCGGCCAGGATGCCCGGTTCGAAGCGTTTCTCCCCCTTCTGCAGGGCGTGCTCGATATCGAGAGTACCGACCAGCCTGTCCTCTGTGATCCCAAGGGGAAGCTCGACCACGCGCATCCTTCTCCGTTCCCTCTCCAGAGGAATCTGCGACCGAAGCCGCTCACGGCAGGCCGTGCATAGGACTTTTCCATCCGGATCACAGTTGAACGGGCATCCCTTCACCGTTTCCATCTCCGGCAGCAGCTCGGCCAGAGCGCGCACGGCCGTACTCTTGGCCGTTCCTTTCTCCCCCATGATCAAAAGTCCGCCGATGGCGGGATCGATCACGTTCAGAATCAGAGCCGTCTTCATTTCATCCTGTCCAACAATCGCCGTAAACGGAAATATCATCCCAGAATCTCCTTCATTTTGCTTTTCCAAAACGCAACATCTTCCTTCGTAAAAATATCTATGCTCCCACCCTGGAAGTCTCCCTTGATGTCGCCCATCCGCTCTTCGATCCACCCCTCGATCTCGACATACAGGTTTTTCAGGGCCTCCCGCACATCGGGCGAGGGGTTCCATATCCCGCGCTCGGCCGCCTCGACCAGACGCCGCGCCATCTCCTCCAGCGCCCACGGATTGTTCTGCTCGAAGAAGCTCCGATTCTCATCGTCCATCATGAACGTCCGGGCCACGTCGTTGAAGACCGCATCGTCCACTGCCCCGGCCGTGGCCTGCCAGCCGTAAAGCCGTCCGACGCGCTTGCTGATCTCACCGGCACCCTTGTAGCCGTGCTCCTTCATCCCCTCGATCCACTTAGGGTTCAATATCTTGGCCCGGGCGATCCGCCGCATTTCCTCCGTGAGCGTCCGGACAGCGACCTTCCCGGGCTCCCGCGTGTCCCCGTAGTAGTTCCGGATGTCGTGTCCGGAGACGACCCGGGCGGCATTGATCATTCCGCCGTGCGTCCCGAAATAGGAGCAGCATCCGGTGAGGTCGTATTCGTCCGTCACGGTTTTATTAAACGTGACGTCCACGCTTTTCAGCGCGTTTTTCAGATCCTGGTGAGCCGGCTCGCCGAAAGTTCCTTTCCCGTAGGCGTACCCGTTCCAGTAGAGAAAGATGTCGGCAAGGTCCTTTTCCGTCTTCCAAGCCGAGGAATAGACGGCGAGCTGTGTCCCGGCCTGGTAAGTCCCGGGCATGCTCGCGAAGATCCGGTAGGTCGCTTTCCGGAAGGCATTCCGGTCCGCCTCCGCTTTGCCTTTCAGCTTTTCGAGCATATGCTTCCGGACGAAATTCCGGTCAGGCGGCTCGTCCAGGGATGCAACCGCCTGCACGGCTTCGTCCAGCAAGGCGATCGCACCCGGGAAGTTGTCCCGGGTGATCCCGGAGACGCGCACGGTGATGTCGATCCTCGGACGGCCGAGTTCTTCGAGGGGAATAATCTTGAAGCCTCCGGTCCGGCCGTTGCCGCGCCAGAGCGGTCTCGCTCCCAGGAGATAAAGCATCTGAGCCATCCCTTCCCCATCCGCCCACATAATATCGGTGCATTGCCAATGGAAGGCAATGTTCTCGGGAAGCCGCCCCTCGTCGTCCCGGTATTTTTCAATTGTCCTCTCGGCTAGGATCTTACCCGTTTCCCAGGCGGCCGGCGAGGGAATGCGCTGCGGATCGAGCGAATAGAAGTTCCGGCCGGTCGGGAGGATGTCACTACGCCCTCTTGTGACCAGACCCGATGGTCCCGGCTCGATAAATCCGCCGTTGAGACCGTTCAGAAGCGATGCGGTTTCGTCCGAGGCGGCGATAGCGCGCAGAATCCGCGTCAAATCGTCCTCCACGGCCCGCAGTGTTGTTGTGTCTTCAGCTACAATCTGGAAATCGCCGCTGAGGCTCTGATCCAAAGGCGTTGCGTTGAGGACAAAGTCACGGCAAATCCGAGCCGCAACATCCTCGACCTTTTCTTCCAAAGCCTCGTCGGACAACGACACCTCCCGGCCGGCGACCTGCGAAACAATGCCGCGCAGGGAACCGGGCGCACTATCGAAGCGGGCGATGCCATAGATGAATGCCGCCAGTTTGTCCCCCTCGGGCAGCCGCCCGAAAATGTGCATCCCTTTCGGAACATACGTGTTCTTCAAAAGCGAAAGCCGGTCGTGGATTTCCCGCACCCGCTCGTCGAACCGGTCGTGGAGCGTGTCGTCGCAGCAGTCGAGCAGTTGCAGCCCCTTCACCTTATCCGTAATCAGGTGGGCGATGGTATGTGCCCGGCCGGGCTCGGCGGCGCGATACCGGTCGTACTCTTCCAGGAGTCTTTCCAGTTGCTCCAGGTCTCCATAGAGTTCGCCCTTCACCATGACGGTCTGCATGTGATCAACCAGGACCGCGTGGCTCCGGCGCTTGGCGACCGTACCCTCCGGCGGATTGTCCGAGTTGTAGATATAGAGATGCGGCATCGTGTCGATGCCGATATCCGGCAAACACGCCGAAGACATCCCGGTCGATTTGCCCGGCAGGAATTCGAGATTGCCGTGTGTCCCCACATGGATCAGGGCGTCCGCTCCGAATTCTTTCGAGAGCCATTGATACGTAGCCACATACTGATGAGGCGGGGGCACGTCCGGGTCGTGGAGGATCTTGCAGACCTGCCCGTCGCACTTGGCTCCCGCGCAGCCGCGCTTCGGCTGAACGCAGACAACCGCATGACCGCAGTCGATGCCGGTCACCACGATCTTTCCGTCGTAAACCATGGCTGCCGGAACACCGTCCTTTTCTTCTCCGGGAGGATTCCCCCACGCCTCGCTTATACGGAGGCGCGTCTTCTCGGGGAGCGTCTCGAACCAGTTACCGTACTGATCCGGACCGATCAGGGCGAGAGCACCCTTCTTCTGCACGATCTCCTCAATCGTCGTCCACCGGAACTCTGAAACAGCTTTCCGCGCCATGATCTCATCCATCAGAGCTTTCCCGTTTTCGGGAGGACGGACGCGATAACCTTCCCTTTCCATTCGCTTGAGCAGGTCGGCAACACTCTCCAGCGTGTCCAGGTGGGCCCCAGCCCCTACTGTCGCCTCCACGGATGTGCAGGGATTGTTATGCAGAATGAAAGCGATCTTCTTTTCGCTGTTAGGTTTTTTTCTCAGGCCGATCCATTTTGAAATCCGGTCAGCCAGCCGTTCGATCCGCTCTCCGATCGGCTCGTACGATTCCTCCTCCGGGCTGGCAATCCCTCTGGTGGCACCCACGACCGCCGGCTCGATGACCCCTTCGAATTCAGGCATGGCAATGCTCCACGCCGCCTGCGCACCGAGCCCCTGTGGGTCGTCTAACCACTCTCCCATATTCTTATAATACGAAATTACCGGACCAAAGAGGGGGACATTGAGGCGCTTGAGCAGGCCGACCTCGGCCGGCTCCCGGTCCGCATCGTTCGCCCCTCGCTGGGAACCGAGGAAAAACGAGGTCAGCTTGACGATCCCGTTCACCAAAGAAGAGCGGTCGTCCTTCAACAGGTATTTTTCAATGACCTCGGCGCCTCCCAGGTTCCCGAGGGTTTTATCCTTCAGAGGATAGTGAAAAACGGGAATGACTCCTATATTCCGCATTTCTAATTCGGCGGTCAAGCGTCCCTCGATCTCCAGGTTGCGCGTCGCCCAGTTCGACCGCGAGTAGAGCAGCCCGACATAGGCTGCAGGAAGAGTATGCAGCCAACGCTTGTACTCTTCCAGGTATGTCTGAGCTGAAAGAAAGAGTTTTCCCATCTCGGGGTGATAGATCCCCTGCCACGGGACTTCCTCCGGCTCACCGTAGGCTATATCCCCGTGAAAAAAATGATGCAACAGGCAGCAGAGCATATTTGTGATGTTCCTGCGACCGTTGAACAGAAGGTAACGATAAACCACGGAGACGATTTCGGGATTGACGTTCGACAGTGCCCATAAGGAGGGATCGCTCCCGACAGCCACGATCGGAGTCCGCTTCCCGGCAATCTTCACTTCCGACTCGATTTCTTCCCAGAACGGATCGCTTGTCCGATACAGGAGGATCAGGTCCGCGCCCCGCATGGAATAGGCGGCGGCCCGGCAAACATCCGGATGCATGTTGAGCAGCTTGGTCGAATAGGAGATGAGTTCGATATCGAGCCCGTCTGCCGCCTCTTTCAGGAGTGGAATCCAGTTCGCCCACATGATCGTCAGTATCTTCACTTTTTTTCCTTTTTCCATCACTCGTTGTACCCTCGAATCAGTTTTGAACCGCAGACAAAGAACAGGGCTGCGTAAAAAATCAGAATTCCGAGCGAGACCCATGCCTCCGCGTCCATACCGTTTTTCCTGATCAGGATGTTAGTGTGCGTCAGAGGAAGCGCATAGATCGCCAACTTGACAAAGATCGGCATCTTATCGACCGGAAAGAACGTCCCGGCGAAGAAGGCCATCGGCATGATAAAGAAGTTGGAGTAGGTGGCCGTGTCTTCGTGCGATTTCGTCAGCATTCCGACTACCACGCCCAGATTGGCAAACAGAAAGCAATTCAGCAGGAGCGCAACGCCAAATAGGAAAGTGATCCGGAAATCAGGAGCGGACAGAAGCCCGACGATGATGATCAGGGCTGACGCGAAGAGACCCTTTACCATTCCCGCCAAAACCTCGCCGGTCAAGATTGACGATGGCGCGATCGGCGCCTGCACATATACCTGGAATGTCTTGAAGTAGAGCCTGCTGAGGTTGAGTGTGCTCGACACCCATGTATAGGAGTTGTTCATCGAACTCATTGCAACCAGCCCGGGAATGAGAAATGCCAGGTAGCTCGTCCCGTCAATGCGGACGCTTACGCCCAGGCCGAATCCGAAAGCGATCAGGTAGACGATCGGCACGACCATGGCGGAAAAAAGATAGCCGAGCTTCAACAGTTTCCGCCGGAAGTGAAGCATTTCTTTCAAAAAAACGGGATACCAGCCGAAGTCCGTCATTCGATGCGCTCTCCCGCCATTTTTATGAAAACGTCTTCGAGATTCGTCTTCCGGACGGTCACGCTGCCGTTCTGCTCCCCAGCGGCATCCGCGTGGGCCTCGTTGCGGTCACGGTGGATATGCTGGACGAGCCTCCCTTCCGCATCGATGAACTCGACGATGTATTGCCCTACGCTCCGTTTCAGGTTATCGGGAGAATCGAGCGCGATCAGCTTTCCCCGGCAGAGAATTCCCACCCGGTCGCACAAGGCTTCCGCTTCTTCGATATAGTGCGTGGTGATGACCACGGTCCGTCCCTCTATCCGGGTCTTGCGGATGCTGTCCCAGAGCTGCCGCCGGATCTGCGGATCAAGGCCGATCGACGGTTCGTCGAGAAAGAGGATCGAAGGCTCCGAAAGAAGCGCCCGCGCCAGGAGGAGCCGCCGCTGCATCCCTCCGGAAAACCCGGCCACTACCGAATCGCGCCGCTCCCAGAGATCGACCCGGCGCAGGTTCTCTTCGATCCTGGCGTTGGCGTCTTCGACCCGGTGCAGCATGGCGTAGATCTTCAGGTTCTCGCGGGCGGTCAGTTCCCTTTCAAGGTTGTTCTCCTGGGGAACGACACCGATTCGTTCCCTGATTTTTCCAGGCTCCCGGACGACGTCGAACCCGTCCACCCAGCACCTCCCCGCATCGGGACGGCTCAAGGTTGTCATCATCTTGATCACCGTGGTTTTTCCCGCTCCGTTCGGCCCCAGAAGGCCGAATACTTCCCCATCCCCAATCGTAAGCGAGAGGCCGTCAACCGCCCGGATGCTTCCCCGGACGTTCTTGTAGATTCTCGTCAGGCCATACAATTCAATCAAGGTTTCACCTCCGGGTGGATGATGTGCGTCCCGTTGTGGCGGATGACCGAGATGTCAAGGTTGTACACCCTCTTCAGGTTCCCGGCTGTCAGGACCTCGGCGGGCGGACCCTGCGCCAAGACGCTCCCATTCTCGATCATGACAACATGGTCGGAGAACTGCATGGCCATGTTGGGATCGTGGAGCGTCATCAGCACGGTCAGCCCTCTCTGACGGACAATCCCCCGGACCTTTTCCAGGACCAAGATCTGGTTGCGGAAATCGAGATGCGAGGTTGGCTCGTCCAGAAGCAGAAGGGGCGCCTCCTGGGCGATGGCGCGCGCGATCATCACCAGCTGCCTCTCACCGCCGCTGATCTTCGTGTAGGGACGGCCTCTCAGCGCCGCGACCCCGATTCGGTCGAGGGCCGCCTCAGTCGCTGCCGCATCCCTGGCGGACGGCGTGGAAAAGAGCGGAATATGCGATGCCCGGCCCATCAATACGATATCGAATACTGTGTAAGGAAAGGGTGGATCGTGTTCCTGAGGAACAACCGCGATCAACTTCGCTCTTTCGGAATGGGAAAGTCCAGCCAAGTCCCTGTCACCGAAACGGATCTTACCCTGCCGGGGTCTCCATAATCCGGAGATGCATTTGAAAAGAGTCGTCTTCCCCGATCCATTCGGACCGAGGATGGTCGTCATCTGACCATCGGGTGCTTCGAAACTCACGCCCTTGAGGATATCCCCTCTGTCATTTGAAGAGTTGGACCCTCGATGGTGGGTGAAATAGATGTTGTCAATTGTCAGCATATTATTTATCTGCCCCAGCTCTCGCTGCCGCCCCGTCTCATGAGATAGATGAAAAAGGGCGCGCCTATGACGGCGGTGATGATTCCGACCGGGATATCAAAATTCGAAATACTCCTCGCCGCCGTGTCGGCGAAGATCATAAAAGCGGCACCCCCTGCCATGCTGAGAGGCACCAGGCTGCGGTGGTCCGGGCCGGTCATCATCCGGATAAGATGCGGCACCATAAGCCCCACCCAACCTATTATCCCACTCACGGAGACGGCGACGCTCACCATCAGGGTCGATGCAGCCACGAAGACCACCCGCTCGCGCTTCACGTGAATCCCCAGGGTCTTCGCCTCTTCATCACCCATACTCATAACATTCAGTCGCCAGCGCATGATGAAAACCGGTATCAATCCCGCCACAATGCCGAGCACAGCCACGCCGGCCAGCCGCCAGTCGGCCAGTGCGAAACTCCCCATGAGCCAGAAGACAATGCTCTGGAGTTTGTGAGGATCGACCAGAAATTTCACAATAGAGACGAGCGCCGTGAAGAAGGCCGAGATGATGACTCCTGAAAGAATCAGGGGCAGGCGCGAGATGTCCCTCTGCGTTCTGGCCACGGTGAAGGTTAGAACAACCGAGAGGACGCCAAAGGCGAAGGCGGGGAACTGAACGGGAAGGGCCGGAACAAATCCCACGGACAGCGCGCAGCCGAAGGCAGCTCCCGCAGAGACTCCGAGGATAAAGGGATCCACCAGAGGATTTCTGAAAATTCCCTGGAGTGTCGCTCCCGACCCGCCGAGCGCAACTCCAACCAGTCCGGCCAAGACGACGCGCGGCAGACGGATGTCAAGCAGAATCGCCTTCTCGGGCACATCCGGGGCGGAGGGATCAAACAGGGCCTCATAGAAAAAACGCAGGATATCGAGCGGCGCGATCCCATACGCCCCGACGAACAAGGCCGCCCAGCCCACAAGGAAGGGCGCGGACAGGATGAAAAGGGAAAGGATTCTTTTCGGTTTCACTTCATTCATTGATTCGATTTATGCTTCTGTACGAAATGCCGTACACGGCGCGGATGAAATCGTCGGCGGCTTTCTCAAAGTTCACGTCCCTGAACTGCTCGGGATAAGTCCTCATCGCCATCCAGAGGGCCACAACGGCCAGCCTCGGAGACCATGTCCCCCACCTGGGGGCCTTGTATACCCTGCGGTTGCGGATCGCATCGATATGACGCCACTGAGGACTACCGAGTAAATCCTCGGAGCCGTACTTCGCGCTCCCCCAGATGAAGACAATCTCCGGGTTCCAGGCCACAATGCGCTCCATGGACACATCGGCGCTTCGCTCCTGCTGGGCGGCTGCAGGGTTGATGGCGTTCATCAGAGCGATCAGGTCGTTGTTGATTCCAACTCCCCCCGACACGGTCGTCTGCTTGCCTCCCAGCCAGACTACCTTTTTTCGCTTCGCCGGCGGGACGGCCCGGCAACGCTCCGAGACCATAGCGAACATTTTTTTCATCCGGGCGATGTACGCCTCCACTTTCTTCTCTTTGCCGAAGAGCCGCCCCTGGACCCGCATCGCCTCGTAGAGTTCGAAAAGGCTCTCGGGATAAAGGCCGATCACCTTAAGCCCCCTCTCCTCCATGAAGCGGATCGATTCCGGTTTGAATGACCACGTGATGACAAGGTCCGGCCGGAGCCGGAGAAGCGACTCGATATTCACGTCGAAGCCGCTTCCCGCGGAAGGAACCGTCTTCGCGATGTCCGGCTTCAAGGCCAGGACGAGATCGTTTTCGTAAGCGTACCGGCTGATCCCCACGATCCTGTCCCAGACGCCGAGGGCGGCTGTCAGTTCATAGGTTTCGAAGAGAACCGCTCGCCTTATCGGCAACTGAACGCTCACGTCTCTTCCCAGTTTGTCCCGAAAGGTCAGTATTTCGGCAAACACATCCGCAGACCAAGAAATAACGGCAAGGACTACGGCGGCGAGTGCTGTCACTCTTCTTTTCACGCTATTCACCAAAACCTCACTTCCAGCTCGCCGAGAACAAGTCTTCCCGGCGCCCGATACGATTCGTAATGGCTCTCGTTGGCTACATTGAGGACGGAAAAAGCAACAGTTGCAGACTTACAGATTTTATAAGCGACTTTTGCGTCCGCCGTGAAAAAGGGATCATACGATCCGGGCACGTTGTTTACCATGTCGAGGTTCTCGTCATCGGTGTAGCGCTTTCCGACATATCGGCCGACCGCGGAGGCCGAAAATTTCCCGAGGTTAATATCCGCACCCGCGTTGAACATCTTGTCCGGGAGATAAGTCAGGCGCCTGTCCACCGTCGTCGGCTTGGCTGCGTTTTCCTTGATCCGGGCGTCAGTGTAAGTGAAATTTGCAAAGAGCCTCAGCCAGTTGTCGAAACGTTGCTCGGCCTCCAAGATAAATCCCTTGCTCTCGGCCTTTCCCGCATTGATATAATCCTGCTCGGTCGCGGAAATCGTCTTGCGGTAAATCAGGTCTTTCAGATAGTTTTCGAAGTACGTCACCCCCACCCTGGCCCCTTTCCAGAGTCCCTGCGAAACGCCGACATCCCAGGCCGTCACCGTCTCAGGCTTCAAATCGGGGTTGCCTCGATAAGTAATCCCCGTAGAGCCCACCCAGGTCCGATAGAGTTCGTAAAGCGTCGGCGCCCGGAAGGCCTGTCCGACCGATGTCCGGAGCGTGGTCTGCTCGAAGGGGCGGTAGACCAGTGCCGCCTTGGGACTGAATGCCGAGTCGGTCCTGGCATCGTATGTATTTGCAAAGGCACCCGCTCCGAACTGGTTGGCGTAGCCGTCGTAGGTTCTCCACCAGTCCTGCCGGAGCCCGATATAAGCGGTCAGTGTCCGATGCAGCAGAATCTCGTCCTGGGCGAAGACAGCATACGTCGTTTCCTTCCCTCCGGAATTGTAAGTCAGTCCGGTCTTGGAGGTCTCGTCCTTGTAATAGGCCAGGCTGTTTTCCTCCGTGTTGGACCTGCCGGCCGAGTAAGCCCCCCCCACCGTCACGATCTGGTTTCCGAGCAAGGGAAACGTCGTCTGGAGATCGGCATAATAGGTCTGATTGGGGCTGCTGGATACCTTGCCGTTCAGCCCGGATAGCGTTGCATAGGGCGAAGTCGTGTTGGGCGTGGTGTACCAGTTTTCTCCCTGGTCGTTGAGCGCCAGCGTCAGCTTGTTCTTCGTGATTCCGATCTCGTTTTCGTATTTGACGCTGTATATCGTCGTCTCCATCATGCCCATTCCCGACGTAAAGGCGCTCTCCCTGACTTGCGACGACCCGGAGCCGTAGGAATAGACGGGATTCCCCGCTGCATTCCGCAGGTATGTATGGGGATCGTCGTAATTATACCTATAGCGGGTTCGGAGCACCGAAGCGCCGATCTTGGAGTTGCCGGTCAAGTCGTATTGTGCCTTGAAATCAAGGCTGTCGTCCCACCAGGTGTTGTCCCCCTTGTCGCCGATCAGGTAACGGGTTGCCCCCTGGGTCGTACTTGTGTAACTCCAGCCTGTTGTTCCCGCCGGGGGCTGCGCCGAAGCGACTACCAGATCTTTGGCATATCCGTTGGTCGCCTTATACCCATAGCTGAGAAAGAGCCTGAGTTTCTCCATCGGCTTGTCTCCATACGAAAGGTAGTACGTCTGAAAGTCATCCAGGCTTTCGCCCCGGTTCCAGCTCGTGCCGTAACCGCCCTGGAGCACAAGCTCCCTCTTTTCCGGCATCTTCGTCAAGAGGTTGACGACCCCGCCCATGGCATAGCCGCCGTAGAGACTGGAGAAAGGTCCCTGGACGACCTCGATCCGCTTGACATCTCCGAGCGCCATCCCGGTGAGGCTCGCGTCGCCCGTGTAAGCGCTGTTGAGGGGAACGCCGTCCTTGAGGATCAGGGTCCGGTTCTGTCCGGGAATCCCTCCCAGCGTCACCGAGGAGAGCGTGTCCATAAGATTCACCCTGCGGTTGAAAAGTCCCGGCACGGTATTCAGAGCACTGTCCACGGTCAGGGCCGGGCTTTTCTCGATATCCTTCTGCGTTACCACCTTCACGTTTCCCGGCGCTTCCGCGGCATCTTTTTCCGTTCTGGTGGAAGTCACCACAATTTCCTGGAGTTTCGCCGTATCCTTCTCTTCCTTTTCCACTTTTGAGGCTTTCTCGTCGGCAAAAGCAGGCGAAGTAACCAACAACAGCATGAGCATGAGCAAATACCTTCTGAACATCGTGCATACCTCCGTAACTTTACATTTCACCCCCTTTCTGATATAAATATTTCAAAAGGGTGATGGTCTTGGAATCGTTACCCTTCCAGGGCGGAGGGATATCCAGGCCAAGGAGCCCTCCCGCCCGCCTCATTCAAAACGATAAACTCTGAATCAACCCCCTTTCTCGGTTTGTATTGCAACTCTTTTCAAACCCCGGCTATTCAAAAGATCAAGAACATCGACAAAAATCTGGAGCCTGATTTCCCGGTCCGCCCTGACGAGAACCGGGGCTTCCTTATCGAGTTCGCCGATCTTTTTTCCCAATTCCTCCAGATTGATCGCCGCCGAATTGAAATAGACTTCGCCGTTCCGATCGATCGTGATTACGGACCGTTTGATGATTTCATCCTGTGCGTGTGACGCTTTCGGAAGCGAAACGGAAATCATGCCGGTCGCAATAAAGGTCGAGGTCGTCAGGACGATTGTCAAAAGTACCAGCATGACATCGACCATGGGGATGACGTTGATGTAATCAAATTCCTTTTCTTCCATTCTCCATGTCCCAGAGGAGCAGAATTACTTTCACTTTCCTCAAGAGGAGGTTGTATAGAACTATCGACGGAATCGCCACAATGAGACCCACTGCGGTCGCCTTCAACGCGAGCGCGAGCCCTATCATAATCTTTCCTGTATCCAGGAAGCCCTCCATGCCCATCGTGTAGAAGGTGAGCATGATGCCCAATACGGTGCCGAGAAGGCCGATATAAGGAGCGTTACTCCCGATGGTCGCGATCAGGTGAAGTTTTTTTGTCAGCTCCAGTTCCAGTTCCTTTTTATCCCGAAAATCGGCCAGTCTGATCTTCCGGTAGGTCAAATACCGCTCCACGGCAATGGCCACCGCAACGATACTCATGAAAGCAAAAAGTCCCAGGATACCGTAATTGATGATGCTGTCGAATTGTTGCATTTACTTTTCCTTATCTTCATCCAGGCGAAAACGAACCGGGAGGATGGCGCGGGAGGTAACAGCCTCACCGTTTCTCACTGCCGGCGCGTAGGTCGATTGTTTCGCAGCTGTGATGGCGGCTTCCAGGAAGCCGAAGCCGGCGCTCTCCACCACTTCAATATCCCGTAATCTGCCGTCGCGGTCGATTAGCAGCTTGAGAACGACACGCCCTTCTTTTCCCATCCTTCTCGCCAAAGAAGGGTAGACGGGCAAGACCCGATTGATGAAAGCGGGAGCCCCCGTCGCTCCCAAACTCCTCTCCATTATGGCCCGCCCACCGGCTTTCCCGCTTCTGCTCCCAGTCGCATTCAGGCCCATGGAGGCTTGAGCGGCAGTCTCCGTTCCTGAATTCGAAAGGGAAGGAAGGGGGGCGCTCCATTCGGGTGATGTCCCGGAGTTCACGGCTATGGACACAACAGGACGATTTTGCGGCAGCTCCTTTACCGGAGCCGATCCAGAAGAAAGCCTTTCCGGCTTCGGCGTAGGGTCTGCGGCGGCTACTTTCTGGATATGGATTTGCGATCTGTTCGAGTTGGATTTTTTCCGGAGGACCGGTTTCGATGCTGCCGGTTTGGTTTCTTCGCGAGGTCCGGCTGTCGAGAGCGAATCCCGATAGCCGAAACTGATCTGTATTGTTTTAGAAAGCGTAGCCGGCTTTGCGCCTGGAATCAGGAGCAATAGAGCCAGAAGAAATGCATGAATAGCTAAGGATGAAGCAATTCCCAACTTCTGTGCATCCATACATGGGAAAGGTCCCTTGAAAAATGCCATTCGTATACCTGCCTTTCGTGCATACAGTAGATGCTTCACCGGGAAATGCATTTGGATACAAATTGAAATTTCGTGCTACCGACAAGACAAAAAAAATGCGGCTGTTATCCGCCCGTGCCCACCATGTTACTTTTTTTTGAATAGTAACACACACCGGGGCTTTAGTCAATTCCTTTGTGGCTTTTATACATTATTTCCCTCTTTGACAAATCAGAAACAACCCGCAAATTAATTGTCTTGACTTTTCTGAAATTGGGCATAGCAAAGCTCGGGGTTGAAAGGCACAACGATCAACGCGTGCTGCGGGATCGGCCTGGCTTCAGCTGGGCTGTTGGAATATTGGGGATCCGTCGGACTCCGCTGTTCTATTTTTCCGGCTCTGCCGCCTCGCCATTTTCTCCTTCGCCTTTTGCATGCGTTCAAGCTCCTTTTTGCGCTTGATAAACTTGTTTTGACTTTGCTTTGCCATGTTCCTCCTAATAGAAAATCCCCAGAAGTCGTCTACGAGCTCCAGGGACATAAACGAAAATCCAGTTTCAACAGGATGCGCACTTTAATGCTTCGAGAGTTCCCGGGAATGAACCCGGGCAAAACAGGAATGCATGTTTCTTCAACGATATCTCTGGCTTCGCATTCTGCTCTTCGGCGGCTGGGCAATATCCACTTTCAGTCTGCGCCCTTTGAAATCGCTTCCGTTCAACACTTTTTTTGCTGATTCCGCTTCGGCCTGATTCGACATTTCAACGAATCCGAACCCTTTCCCTTCAATCAGCTTGGCATCTATTACGTCGCCGTGAGTGGAGAAAAGGGTCTTCAAGTCCTCCTGGGTCACGGAGAAGCTCAGGTTCCCTACATACAGTTTGGTCTGCATTTCGCCTTCCTTTTTTAAAAGAGGCGCTCAGAGGCAACATGGAACTGCCCTGAAGCGCCTCTTGCTGGTCAATTTATAATGGTTTCACGTTTTCCGCCGCCGGGCCTTTTTTGCCCTGCGTCACATCAAAGCTAACCCGCTGGCCTTCTGACAACGTTTTGAATCCGCCGGCCTGAATGGCACTGTAATGAACGAACACATCACCGCCGTCATCCTTTTCGATGAATCCGAAGCCTTTGCTTTCATTGAACCACTTGACTTTTCCTTCTGACATCGCTCGTATCCTCCTTTCTTAAGATTCTCTAAAAGTCGGATGTCCACTCTGGCAGAAAGAAAAAAACCACCGCATTCTAAAGAGCTGCGGTGGCGACCTTTACACTTCAAAATGTTTTATCCAACTTTAAGCGCACCGTTGCTTTCCAACGGAAAGATAAAGGGTGCATAATTATTATGTTTGCTTTAATATACAGTGTCTTTGAGGGGAAGTCAAGGGTTCTTATTGAAAATTTATTGAAAACCGTGGAGTTTTACGGCCTGCCTGCAGCAGGCAGGATATCTGTTTGATTTGCAATCACAATAGAAATAAGATAGATAAAAATCTCCCAAATATTAAATCCGTTCAGGACAGGCACGGTAAAATGTTGAATAAAACCATAAAAGGTTCGATCACGGAACAAAATGTGGCTCTCGCATTCGCGAACGAATCCATGACAGTAAGCAGATATTCCTTTTTTTCCAGAATTGCCTACGAAGAAGAGCTGAATCAGGCGGGGGATGCTTTTGCGGAAATTTCAGAAGATGAAAAGAGGCATGCCGCAACTCTTTTCAAGCTTTTCGCGGGGGGCACGGTGGAGTTGAATTTAAGCATACCACTGATCCCAGCCGGGAGCACCCCGGACAACATTGCAAATTCCGTCAAACTGGAAAACGCCGCGTGGAATATAAGGTACCCCGAGTTTGCGAAAAAAGCCGCAGACGAGGGTTTCCTGGAAATAGCGGAGGCTTTTAAAAAATTCGCACACGATGAAAAACGTCATGAGCAAAGATTCAAAATGCTGCTAAGTAATCTTTCCCGTCGTTAAGGCAATTATATATAAAAGCCAAATATCTCCACGACAGTCGCTTCCACAGGACCACCGAAAAAAGCGGAATTTTCTCTATCAACCGTGTTTCTCCCCCTTTTTCCAGCCTTCAGTCATCTCACTTTGAAGGATGCCCCGAGCACAGCTGCTATTCTTTCGCATTCCCTGATATCGATGCCCTGCCGTCCGACAACAGTCATGCGGGTCCGGATTCCTGCCTTTACACATTTTCCTGCAAAATCGAGAAGCGCCCGGTAGGAACCTTCAAAAACAGGTTTGCACAATTGATTGTACTTTTCTTCCGATTCGGCATTGAGGCTCACGGATACGGCATCGAGTCCCGCCGCCTTCAGTTCTGCGACAACGTCCCGGCCGGGATACATAAGCGCCGCGTGACCGTTGGTATCCAGCCTTACATATATTCCTCTTTTGTGCAGCCACTCCGTCAAGCGCAGCACCCAATCGAACCTGCATGTGGGCTCACCGAAGCCGGTAAAAACGACTTCTTTGTATTCAGTGAGATCGAGACTTTCAAGCTCTCTGATTATCTCTTCTTCCGAAGGCTCCCTTGAAAGACGAAGGTTGTAACCGTAAACACCGTCGCTGATGAACCGGATGCAGAATACGCAAGCGGCGCTGCACTGGTTCGTTATGTTGAGGTAGAGATTGCCGAATGCCTCATAGCTGATCGTGTCCTTACGTGCAGCAGTAGTGTTGTCCTTGTCAGGCATGGTATACTTTCCAGAAAACGGCCGGAATATTGCCAACCGCAATGACTGTTATTTTTCGCCGCCGTATCTCCGGTTCAAAAACACCCCTTTTCGTCTTCTTATCTTGTTTCATTATCTTGTTTCACACGCCTCTGTCCACAAAGAATATCGAAACCCCAAGATTTTTGCATGATATCACTGGAATACCGAATCCGATGGCGAAGGCGTCGGCGCTGGAGGCTGAGCCATGACAATCGCCCAATAGAAACTTCTTGTCAAGAAAACAATAAATTGCTACAAAAAATTACTTCCCTCAGAAAGGATACCCGATGAATATATCAGATGCCACGAAGTGCGGGATCGATCTGCGTAGACATATGTGGATGGCCGGGGTGGAAATGGAACTTCGGAGGCTTATCTGGCAGATCGCCGTCACGGGGAAATATATATCGGCGAAAATTCACGAATCCAACCGTAAGTTTGCGGGTTTAAAGAACATATTCGGAGAGGAGCAGCTTGCCCTCGATCGCAGCGCGGATGAGATCCTCAAGGCCCAGCTCCAGTTTTCGGGTTTTGTTCGCGAGTACGCCTCCGAAGAGCAGGACTCCGTCGTCGTCATCGGCAAGGGCGATGAGAAGTATTTCATCACGGCGGACCCTCTCGACGGTTCTTCCCTGGTCGACACTAATCTGTCGATCGGAACGATCATAGGCATCCACAACGGACCGATACTTTTCTCCGGGAAAAAGAGCCTCATCGCGGCCATGTACATAACATACGGTCCCCTGATAACCATGGTCTACTCGGCCGGCAAGGGCACGCACGAATTTGTCCTGAATAGAGAGGGCGAGTATGTCCTCGCCCAGGAGAATATCGTGCTCGAAGACAGGGGTTCCATATACAGCCTGGGAGGCCTGAGAAAAGACTGGCTCCCGGAGCACCTTGCTTATGTAGAGTATCTGGAGGAAAGGGGCTACAAGCTCCGGTACAGCGGCGGGTTTGTCCCCGACATCAACCAGATCCTGATCAAGAGGGGGGGTATATTTTCCTACCCTGCCCTGAAGAATTCGCCGTCCGGTAAATTGCGTCTGATTTTCGAACTGCAGCCGATGGCCTTCATCATGGAACAGGCGGGCGGCATGGCCACTGACGGCAAGGACGATATCCTTTCCATCAAGCCTACGGACCTGGACCACAGGAGCCCCATATATATCGGGAGCCGTTTCGAGGTCCAGAAAGCGAGAGATTTCTTGAACAGCAAAAAAGCCGCCGGCTCAGCAGGTTAGTGGCAGGCTAATGCGATATGACAAGGGGGCATCATGATCTTTCAAAAATCGGATCAATTGCTCAAGAGTTTGGAAGGGGTTCTGGCGATACAAGATCACAACGTCCGGGTGACCGACCGGGACAGGCTTCGAAATCAGGCGATAGATGACTTAGTCTATTCCGCCGTCTTCAGCGTCGATCCGGAAGTAAAAGAGGCCGCGAGATGGCTTATCAGGCGCGCCGGCGCCGATCTTGGTATTATTTCCTCTTCCATCCATGACCTCTATGATGCCATGGGGAGGAAAAAGGTGACTGGATTTACGGTACCTGCGATCAATCTACGCGGGATCACCTATTTCAGCGCCCAGGCGGTATTCCGAGCGGCTCTGCGGGGAAATGCAGGTCCCTTCATATTTGAAATCGCCAGATCCGAAATCGGCTATACAGAGCAGCGCCCGGCGGAATATACAGCGGCAGTGACGGCGGCTGCCATCAAAACGGGATATTCCGGCCCGCTCTTTCTTCAGGGTGACCATTTCCAGGTCAGCGCCAGAAAATTCGCGAACGATCCAGCCGCCGAAGTCGATACAGTCCGGGCCTTGATTCTGGAAGCCGTTGAAGGAGGGTTCTATAATATCGACATCGACTCTTCCACAGTTGTGGATCTGAGCAAGCCCACTGTCAGCGAACAGCAAAAGAACAACTATACGATCGCAGCGGATCTCACGGCCGTTATCCGGAAGATCCAGCCACCCGGAATCACCATTTCGGTGGGAGGCGAAATCGGCGAAGTGGGCAAGAAGAACAGCACAATCGAAGAGCTCCGGGCTTTCATGGAAGGATATCGCAAAATATTGGATAAACACGGCAAAGGCCTTCCGGGCATCAGCAAGATCAGCGTTCAGACAGGAACGACACACGGCGGGGTGCCTCTGCCGGATGGAAGCATAGCCAAAGTAAAACTGGATTTCGATACACTGCAGAAACTGTCCGAAGCCGCCCGCTCCGAATTCGGTCTTGCCGGCGCCGTCCAGCACGGTGCATCCACGCTCCCCAACGAGGCTTTTGATAAATTTCCCAGGGCGGGGACCGCGGAAATCCATCTGGCAACCGGTTTCCAGAACTTGATCTACGACAGCCGCGCATTTCCGAAAGATCTCCGCGAAAAAGTATATTCCTATATCAGAACTCACATGGCAGACGAAAAGAGCCCGAATGACACTGAAGAGCAGTTCATTTACAAGACCCGCAAGAAGGGATTCGGACCTTTCAAGAAGCAGATGTGGGAGCTTCCGCCCGGAATTTTGAATGAGATCGGCCGCGAGCTGGAAGAACAGTTTTATTTCCTTTTCGAAAAATTAAACGTAGTCAACAACCGCAAGATCGTGGACAGATACATAAAGCCAGTCGATGTTTCACTGGAGCCCCCTTCACTTCTCACGGGCAGCAGACGTGCCGCCGCCCCGACAGACAGGGTGGAAGAATATGGGGAGGGTGAGTAGTTGCTGGAACATGGGAAGTTAGAAAGTTGAGAAGACGGGGATTGGAATCAGGCATGCATTTGAAATTAAATTAACATCCTGGTTTCGAAATTTGAAATTTTTTCTTATTCCATTTTCCTAACTTCCCGACTTCTTATTTAATTTCGGCTCCCGGCACCACATCCTTATCACATGTGAGTAGCGAAAGGCCGCTTTCATCGCCGGCGGCCAGAAGCATGCCATGGGATTCGATCCCCATCAGCTTTGTCGATTTGAGATTCGCCACCACGACAATCGTTTTGCCGACCAGGTCCTCAGGGCGGTAATCCTTGCCAATGCCCGCGACAATAGTCCTTTCTCCTCCGATGTCGATCCTTAATTTAACCAGCTTGCTCGATTTCGGAACAGCTTCGGCGGATAGAATCCGAGCGGCTCTCAGGTCGATTTTCTGGAAATCATCATAGCTGATTTCAGATTTTACATCCGCTGTCTTTTTCCCTCCCGACACGGACTCACCCTCCTCTTTCCTGAATTCCACCCTGGGGAACAGAGCCTCGCCGCGCGATACTACGCCGCCGGGTTTCAGGGCGCCCCATTTGCGAATACTGTCCATGTTCTGCGAATCGAAATCATGTATTCCGATCTGCTCAAGAATTTTGCGCGATGTGCCGGGCATGAACGGGCTGATCAGAACGGCAATGAACCGCAGGGCTTCCAGAAGATTATAAATCACCGTTTCCAGCCTCGGCCGGCCCTCTGGTTTTTTTGCGAGTGTCCATGGTTCGCTTTCCACTATATATTTGTTGGCGGCGTTGATCAATTCCCATATCGAGATCAGGGCCTTGTGGAAGGCCAGCTCCTTGAAGGAAACTTCCACCTCCGAGATCGTGGAGGCAGCGATCCCGATCAGGCCTTTTCCCTCGTCCCCGGCGGCACGCAAAGGCGGGACTTTGCCTTCGAAATATTTCACGGCCATGGCGGCAACGCGGCTGACCAGGTTCCCCAGGTCGTTGGCCAGGTCGGAATTGATCCGCTGGACAAGACTCTCTTCACTGAAACTTGAATCGAGTCCGAAAACCATATCCCGCAGCAGAAAGTAGCGGAAGGCGTCCAGGCCGTACTTGTCTTTCAGATCAAGCGGCCTGACGACATTTCCCAGGCTTTTCGACATCTTGCTTTGTTCTATATTCCAGTAACCATGGACATTCAAATGCCGGAAAGGCTGGATACCTGCGGATTTCAGCATGGTCGGCCAGTAAATTCCATGTGGTTTCACAATATCTTTGGCAATCAGATGTTCGGAAAAGGGCCAGAATACTCGGAACCTTTCCCCGTCCGGGTAATCCAGCCCGGTGATATAATTGATCAGGGCATCGAACCAGACATACGTGACATAGTTCTCATCAAAAGGAAGAGTGATCCCCCAGGTAAGCCTGCTTTTAGGTCTCGATATGCAGAGATCCTCCAGAGGTTCTCTGAGAAATGCCAGGACCTCGTTGCGGTATCTCTCCGGCCGGATGAAATCAGGGTTATCCCGGATATATTGCACCAGCCAGTCCTGATACTTGCTCATCCTGAAGAAGTAGTTGCTCTCCTGCCGGTACTCCGGCGCAACCTGATGATCGGGGCATTTGCCGTCCACAAGCTCCGTTTCCATATAGAAGCGCTCACAACCCACGCAGTAGTACCCCTCGTACTTTCCGAAATAAATATCGCCGGCCTCATGGACTTTGACGAGTATGGATTGGACAGTACGGATATGATTTTCATCGGTCGTCCGTATGAAATAGTCGTTCGTAATTGCAAGCTGGGGCCAGAGATTCCTGAATTGCTCGCTGATCCGGTCGGCGTACTCCTTGGGGGATATACCCGCCTTCTTCGCGGCCTCCGCGATTTTATCTCCGTGCTCATCAGTACCTGTCAGGAAAAAAGTTTTGTAGCCGCAGCTTCGGTAAAACCGAGCCATTACGTCCGCGACGATGGTGGTGTAGGCATGACCTATGTGAGGAGAGGCATTCACATAATAGATTGGCGTGGTCACATAAAATATCTTTTCCATAATCGTGCCCTTTCCTGAGCCGCGCTCTGCTTTGCCCTCATGCTCAGAATCCGATTTTCGGGTTTGGAGTTTCAAACGTCTCACGGTTCTGAACTGTTTTCTACGCGCCCTGACGCGCATCCTGATCCTTTTTCTCTTTTACCTCGATCTCTACTTCTCTGCCGTCCTCCAGCTCCACGGATATAGTACCTTTAAGAATGTTCTGCCGAACGACTTTCCCCCGACCCTGCGGAGTATCGATCGTTTTTCCCGCCTTCGGAAAATGCTTCTTGAGGTCCCTGTAAGTATCGTACTCGAACGCGAGACAGCACATAAGGCGGCCGCAGAGACCGGAAATCTTTTCCGGATTGAGCAGCATATTCTGTTCCTTCGCCATTTTGACCGATACGGTATCCAGGCTCTGAAGAAACACGGCGCAGCAAAGGGTGCGACCGCAAAGACCCAGCCCTCCCTTGATACGCGTCTCGTTGCGGACTCCAATCTGCCGCAGCTCGATTCTTGTCTTGAATTTCTGTACAAGGTCCTTGACCAGTTCTCTGAAATCGACTCTGTTTTCGGCCGTAAAATAGAACATCAGCTTGCTCTTGTCGAAAAGGCACTCGACCTCCACGAGTTTCATGGGCAATGCTCTTTCCGATATGCGCCGGGCACAATAGGCGAAAGCATCCTTTTCAATTTTTCGATTCTCTTCGACCAGCCGGAGGTCTTCTTCCGTCATCGTGCGCACAATTTTCTTCAGATTCGCGGGCAATTCATCTACCGGCAATGTCCTTACATCCGTAACGACGGAACCTATCGTTAATCCATTCTCGGTTTCCACGACAACACAATCATTGATGCCGAGCGGGATATCAGTCTCAAAGCTGTAAACCTTCCCCTGCTTTTTGAATTTCACTCCGACGATACGTCTTTCAGAATTATCTCCGGCCATTTTCATGCCTGTACCTGTTTTGCGGGGAAAAGTCTAAACATCATCATTTCCAAAGTCAACTGTTTGTTCGCATTGCGCTCTATAGCGGTCCTCGCCTGCGACACCGCCGCCATGCTTTCGATGAGGCCCGGACCGGTCATTTCCTCTGAAAGAGACCTGATCTTTTCAATACGGTCCTGATGGATCAGCCGGTCCGACTCCCCCGTTTCCTTGTAGACCAGTATATCCCTGAACCACGTATTCAGAATATCCAGCCGCGCCAGCACGGATTCACGGTCATTGCCGAAATTCTTCAGAAACCCGGAAAAATCCCGGGGGGCGCGAATATTGGAAATTCCGTCGATAAGGTTGTTTTTCAATTCGATATAGGAATCTTCCTTGAGTTCCATCGCCCTGCCGATACTTCCCCCCGAGGAAGCGGCAAGCAGGCGGGCCGGCCCTTCATCCATGGTGAACCTCTCTTTCAGGAAAGAGACAATGACGTCCACGGGCAGGGGATCAAACCTCACCTGCTGACACCGGGAAAGGATCGTCATGGGCAGGCCGTGCGGGCGCGATGTCACCAGGATCAAGACATTCGCTGCGGAAGGCTCCTCAAGAGTTTTCAGCAGGGCATTTGCGGCGGCACTGTTCATCCGGTCGGCCTCATCCACAATGAAGATCCTTTTCCTGCCCTCAAGAGGCCTGAACACCATGTGATTCTGAAGCTCCCTGATCTCCTTGATCCGGATGAACTGCCCTTCGGGGCTTATGCCCACCACATCTGGATGGCTGCGGCGCTCGATTTTCAGACAGGACGGACAGCGGTCGCAGGGCCCGTTTTCTTCATCCACACAATTCAAGGCCTTGGCGAATACAACGGCGATCGCCTTCTTGCCCACGCCGCTCATTCCATAGAACAGATATGCGTGGGAAACACGATTATTCCTGATCGCAGCGCGCAACAAAGCGACTTTGTTTTCGTGGCCGTATATGCCGTGGAAAGAGGAGTCGCCTGCATGCATGTTACATGAGCTCGTGTTTTGATATACGAGGATTTCGTGCTCAGGATTTTCCTGATAGCGTGTAACGCCCGACCAGGTCCATGATAGTGTCCATGACGTCCCGATGTATCGTCACGATATCCCTGGTGCCGTCGATGATCCGAAATCTCCCCGGCTCCCGTCGGGCCAGGAAATGATATCCTTCCCGTACGCGTTTATGAAACTCGATCTGCTCCTTCTCGAAACGGTCCTCTCTGGAGTCCTGACCCAGCTCAGACATGCGTTTCATCGCCCGCGCAAGACCTGCCTCCACCGGCAGATCGAAAAGAAAAGTCAATTCCGGCTTGAGCCCGCCGCATGAAAATCGGTTCATCTTTCGGATAATCTCCCTGTCCAGACTGCGGCCAAACCCCTGGTACGCGATTGTCGCATCGGCAAACCGGTCGCACAGGACCACTTTGTTCTCCTGCATAGCAGGCGTGATGACCTCCTTCACATGCTGAGCCCTGTCGGCCAGGAACAGAAACAGCTCCGCTTCCGGGGAGAAGGCAAAGGCAGAACGGTTCAAGAGGATACCCCTGAGCCTTTTTCCGAGATTCGTCGCACCCGGCTCTTCGGTGACAATGTGAGGAATGCCCTTGCGGCTCAGATCCTTACCGGCCATCCTGGCCTGCGTGGTCTTTCCACAGCCTTCAATTCCCTCGAAGGTAATCAAAATCCCCATTTTGATCTGTGCTTTCTCGCGCATGCCCATCAGGCTCCCGCATATGATAAGGGTCTACACGGACAGGCCGTTGAACAGCCTGAAAATATTTTCTCAATAACCTTTTAATGGAAGAGAAGGTCTTGCAGGAAGGGAACGGGAAAACAGCCTGAATGCTGCTAAAGGCTGTTTTCCCGATATTCTGAAATCGCCGAACAACCGTCTATGCCCCGGATACGATAGCTTCCACCGGACACAAATCGGCACATGAGCCGCAATCGGTGCACAGCTTTGAATCGATAACGTACTTATCTTCTCCTTCGCTGATTGCCTCCACCGGACATTCACTCTCACAGCTCCCACACGCAATGCATTCGTCAGTTATTACGTAAGACATTTTCTCAAAAATTCCTCCCGGATTAATTTTAATCTTAAACCGCTACAACCTCTTTGATTGCAGGGATATTCTTCTTCAAATATCTTTCAACGCCCATTTTCAAGGTCATCTGAGACATGGGACAACCTCCGCAAGCCCCCGTGAGCCTGACTTTGACAATACCGTCATCCGTGACATCCACGAGCTCGATATCGCCGCCGTCCGCTTGAAGGTTGGGTCGGATATCGTTGAGCACCTTGATTACCTCTTCTCTCATCGGGCTATTTTTCACCTCCTTGATTTTTGAACTGCCATCCAACTCCGTTATAAAAATTGAAAGCCGGGGGTTTTCCCCTTTTACTTTGAACCCCAGGCGCCATTTGCCTTTTCTAATGCGGCATATAGGCGATCATCTGCCTGGTAAGACTTTTCGCCATCCCTGCGAGGGCGGGTTTTAGGACCACGAAGGTATCCACCCTGCTATGGCGGGCTTTCCACATTATCCTGCCGCTTCGGGCATCAACAAGCTGAAAATTCAAGCCGATTTTGGCGGTTTTCTTCCCGCTCTCGACAGTATAATTCCAGAGATCCACACCGACGACCAGAAAGGCGTCAATTTGATAGACTTCCGCGATTCTCCTGCTGAGATCGGGGTCAGAGAAATTGACATTCGTGATCTTATTCAGGTACTCGGTGACAACTTTCCGAACTTCCTCATCGGCACCGAGCCGCTTCTGGAAATCATCCGCAGACACGACCCTCTTGAACCACCCCTTGTCAGCCAGAACCTCTGCAATGATCCGGTCGGCAATGCCCTTGGCGTCTCCGTAGGAACCCACGGCTACCGGAAGCACGGCAATGCTCTGCGGGTGGAAAGCCGCCGCCTCGGGGGCGCTCTGCGAAAAACGAATCCCGCTGCCGCAACCGGTGCATACGACCATGAAAAAGACCAGTAAAATTAAACCAGTTCTCTTGAACATAAGAACCTCAAAGGGTGTTTTCTTATCATATTACCACAGATAATTCCAGATATAAAACCGGCTCTCCGCCCGGGGCGCATTCTCCTCTTTCATCTTATGGTCGTCACCTTTTGGCCACGGGATTCCGTAATGTATTCAACTATCCTCTTGATGACCCAGTTTGGCGTGGACGCCCCGGCTGAAATGCCGATTTTTTCGTAGCCGTTCATATCGATTTTCAGCAGGTCATCCGCTGTTTCGATATGGAATGTAGGCTTCCCCGATGTCTCCGATATTTTTGCCAGCCTTCTCGTATTTGCGCTGTTGCGACCTCCAACGATCAGAATCGCATCCATTTCGCCCGCCAGCTTCTTGACCTCCGCCTGCCGCCTTTCCGTCGAGTCGCATATGGTATTGAAGACTAGCGCGTGCGGGAATCTCTTTTTGATCGCCTCGCTTATTTCATTGTATTCGTCCATGCTCTGGGTAGTCTGCGCTACAACGCAGATCTTCTCAATATCCGGCAGCGCCTCCGCTTCGCTCCTGCTGCCGACAATGATCCCCCGACCCATTGCATGCCCGATCAGGCCTTCCACTTCCGGGTGCTCTCTGTCTCCGATGATCAGGATCGTATAATCCTGAGAGGCGTGTCTCTTGATAATAGATTGCACATGGACCACTTTGGGGCATGTAGCGTCGATGATCCGGATCCCTTTTTCGCGTATTTTCTGACTCTCCTGGGGAGATATTCCATGCGCCCTTATGATGATCGTTCCGGTTCTGATATCGCCCGCATCTTCGATGGGCATGATGCCCCTTTCTTCCAGCAGTTCAACCGTCTGCGGATTGTGGATCAGCGGTCCGTAAGTAAAGATTTTCTCGTTGCCTTTGTGTTCGGCTATATAGAGAGCCATATCCACTGCTCTGCGCACGCCCATACAGAATCCGGCGGTTTTGGCTATTTTTATTTGCATCATTAGGGATTTTGAATATTTGACCATTGCTAAAGATTTCGGATTCAGGATTTAGAAATTTCCTTTTCCTTCGCTGCACATATGAAGAACTCCCTGTTTCCGGCTGGTCCAGGTAGAGGAGATTCGCAGGTGCCGATAATATTCAAGTTTAACCCCCTGCAGAAGTCAACAATGTCATCTATCACCCTGCGGTGGACGGCAGGGTCCTTGACAACGCCCTTCTTTCCGACTTCCTCTCTTCCCGCTTCAAATTGCGGCTTGATCAAGGCGAGGATAATCCCTCCCTTTTTCAAAAAACGGAGCACGACCGGTATGACCAGTTTCAAAGAAATAAAAGATACATCGATCGTGATGATGCCGACGCCTTGATCGATTTCTAAGCCCGAAAAGTAGCGGATATTCGTCCTCTCGAGGTTGATCACCCGGTTGTCGTTCCTCAATTTCCACGCGAGCTGGCCGTAGCCGACGTCGACGGCATACACCCTGGCGGCCCCTCTTTGCAGAAGACAATCAGTAAACCCCCCTGTCGACGCGCCCACGTCAAGAGCCGTCATGCCTGCAACCGATATATTGAATTCATCCAGAGCCTTCTTCAGCTTGAGACCGCCCCTGCTCACGTAGGGATTGTCCTCTCCCTTAAGCGCGATCTCGGCCGCCGGGTCGATCAGGGCGTCCGCCTTACTCACCGTCTGCCCCATTACCATGACCGCCCCAGCCAGGATGAGGGCTCTGGCCCTGTCGCGGCTCGCGGCGATACCCCTTTCCACAAGAAGCTTATCCAGCCTGATTTTTGAATTCTTTACACTCATTAAGAATAAATTTCCGGGCCGACAAGGCAATGCCTTCCGCATCAATGCCGTACATGCTTCTCAATTCAGCCTGGGTTGCGTGCTCTGCGAATTCGTCGGGAACGCCGAGCCTTTTAACGGCAATGCCGCAGATGTTCTTTCTCTCAAAGAGTTCCAGGACGGCGCTTCCGAATCCTCCCATAAGGACGTTTTCTTCCACCGTGATCACCTTTCCGTGCGAAACCGCCACCGAGCAGAGGAGATCTTCATCGAGCGGCTTTACAAAGCGGCTGTTGACGACCGTTACACGGATTCCTTCTTTTCCGAGCCGTTCAGCAGCTTTCAGAGACGGATAAACAGTGGAGCCGATCGCGAAGATGGCCATATCCGCTCCCTCGCGGACAATTTCCGCGCGGCCCAATTCAAGGACTTTCAATTCCCCGTCCATCAGAGTGCCGACTCCTGCGCCTCTCGGGTATCTCACCGCCGCAGGACCGCCGCATTCCACGGCGGTCTTGAGCATGTGTCTGAGCTCGTTTTCGTCCTTGGGGGCCATAATCACCATATTCGGAATAGGTCTCAGATAGGAGAAATCGAAGAGGCCGTGGTGGGTCGGCCCGTCGTCACCGACAAAACCGCCCCGGTCCAATGCAAGGACTACGGGCAATTTCTGCAAACAGACGTCGTGCAGAATCTGGTCGTACGCCCTTTGCATGAAAGTCGAATAGATCGCCACAACCGGGATGAACCCCTCCAGCGCGAGCCCCGCAGCAAATGTCACCCCGTGCTGTTCGGCGATCCCGACATCGAAAAATCTGTCGGGCATTTCCATGGAAAACTGTTCCAGACCCGTACCCTGGCACATGGCAGCCGTGATCGCCAGAATTCGGGAATCCTCGCGGGCCATTTTAAGAATCGTTTTGCCGAATACTTCCGTGTAGGAAGGAGGCGCGGCAGGGTCGACACGGCATTTGCCGGTATTGATATCGAATGGTCCGATGCCGTGGAACCTCGACGGCTCTTCCTCTGCATATCGGTAGCCTTTCCCTTTCCTGGTCAGCACATGAACCAGAACGGGCTTGTTCAGGTCTTTTATGTTCCTGAGGTTCTTGATAAGATGGTCCAGCCTGTGTCCTTCCAGCGGTCCCACATACTGGAACCCCAGTTCCTCGAATAAAATACCGGGGACTATGAGTCCTTTCAACGATTCCTCGGCCTGCCTGGTGAATTTCACCATCTGTTCTCCACCCGGGAGCGATTTAAGGAAGTTCTTGATCTCGCCCCTCAGCTTCGTGACATGCTGTCCCGTCATGATGCGGTTCAGATATGAGGACATCGCACCCACGTTTGGGGATATGGACATCTCGTTATCGTTGAGAATAATGATCAGATCCTTATCGCGGTCTCCCGCCCAGTTCACACCTTCGAAAGCCATGCCTGCCGTCATGGAGCCGTCCCCGATCACGACTATGACTTTGAAATCCTCCCCCTTGAGACATCGCGCTTCCGCTATGCCCGCGGCGACCGATACTGACGTGCTGCTGTGTCCGACGTTGAAGACATCGTAAACACTCTCCTCCCTCCGCGGAAAGCCGCAGATTCCTCCCTTGCGCCTGAGGGTGTGAAACAGGTCCCGTCTGCCCGTAATAATCTTGTGCGTATAAGCCTGATGCCCGACATCCCAAACAATTTTGTCATTCGGCGCATCGAATACATAATGGATCGCAAGCGTCAGCTCTACTGCTCCCAGCGATGGCGCGAGATGCCCGCCGTTGCGCGAGACGGTTTCGATGATCATCGCCCTGATTTCTTCGGCAAGACTCCTGAGCTGGGCGATATCCAGCCTTTTTATGTCAGCCGGCGACTGAATGCGGGAAAGGATAACCTCCTTATCCCTTATAAAACTTTCTTCCATCTTCTGAACTCGGCTTTCGATTCAGCTTCTTCTTTCAATGATAAATTCCGCGATTCGTCTCAAAGGCTCGGCCTTCGAATCAAAAAAGGAAATGGCGGAAACGGCCTTCTCCACGAGATCGCGGGCACGGCGTCTGGATTTTTCAAGACCGATCAGGGCAGGAAAGGTGATCTTGCCCCGCGATTCATCGACGCCTGTTTCCTTTCCCAGCAATTCCCAGTTTCCCTCGATGTCCAGAATATCGTCCGCAATCTGGAATGCCAGCCCGATGTCCCTGCCGTATTCGCTCAGCGCCTGGAGTTCCCGGCCGCTCGCGCCGGACAGCACGGCCCCTGATTTCACGGAGACGAAAATCATGGCTCCGGTTTTATGGCTGTGAATATAGTGGAGCGTATCGAGATCGACTTCTTTGCCCTGACATGAGACATCGACCACCTGTCCCCCGACCATCCCGAAAAACCCGGCCGCCTTTGTAATGTCGTGGATCACTTCAAGGCGGGCCGACGGCGGCACATTTACGGCCGATTCTTTTTTGGTCATCAGATAAAAGGCTTCTGTGAGGAGAGCATCACCGGCCAGAACGGCGATCGCCTCCCCGAATACTTTATGACTGGTCGGCTTTCCGCGCCGGTAGTCGTCATTGTCCATCGAGGGGAGATCGTCGTGGATCAGGGAATAGGTATGGATAAGCTCGAGAGCGCAGGCCACGGGAAGCACACCTTCCAGAGTTCCCCCCACCGCCTCCGCCGCCGCCATGCATAGGATCGGTCTGATCCTCTTGCCACCCGCGAAAAGGCTGTAGCGCACGGCCTTGAAGATGATCTGCGGAAAATTGCTTTCCCCCGGCAGATAGCGGTCAAGCGCCTCATCCACAATCTTCTTCCTCTCCCCGAAGTATTGTCCGAGATCCATGGGCTCAGCCGTTGTTTTCACCCTCATCCTTGATTTCGAAAGGCCGCGTCGAGAGACCCTGCTCGCTTTTCAAGAGGAGCTCCACGCGCCTTTCCGCTTCGTCCAATTTTTTTGCGCATATTCCGGAAAGCCGTATGCCTTCCTCAAATGCCTGCAAGGATTCCTCAAGTGTAAGGTCCCCCGCTTCCATTTTTCTGACAATCTCTTCCAGCTTCAACAGTGCCTTCTCGAACGTTTCTTCGGACATGCAAACCTACTCCCGATAAATCTTTGTAACCCTTGCATTGAAAGCGCCTTCGGAAAGCCGCACATGCACCTCATCCCCCGAAGAGACGGACTCAGACGACTTCAGGACGGCGCGCCCGGGAAGCAGCATGGCGATGCTGTAGCCCCTCCTCAAAACAGAAAGGGGGCTCAATGTATCGAGAACCGTCACGGCGGCTTCAAGCTTCTGTCTCGAAATATTGACGCAACGGCGTAACGCCGTTCCCAGATTTCTCTCCAGGTTGCCGACAAGAAGAATATCTTTCCCGATTCTCTTCGCCGGATTCATGTAGCCTAGATGATCTCTCCGGTTCAAATAATCTTTCGCGCATAACTCAAGCCGGTTACGCATGGCCGGGTAAAGCTCGCCTGATCTTGCATCCAGATGAATGCGCAGGTCCGCTATCCGCCTGCGCGGATCTCTCAGGCGGCCCCTCAACACAGAAAAATCCTCATTCCGACTGCCGATCAGCCGCCGCATCCGATTGCGCAGGGCGAGCCACAGCGCCCCAAGATTCCGGATCAGTTCCCGCCGGCTCGGTACCGCCAGTTCGGCCGCGGCGGACGGCGTGGGCGCCCGCAGGTCGGCGACAAAGTCGGCGATCGTAAAATCTACCTCGTGGCCGACGGCGGAAATGACGGGGATTCTCGAACCGTAAATGGCGCGCGCAACCCTTTCGTCGTTGAAAGGCGCGAGGTCTTCCAGGGATCCTCCTCCCCGGGCCAGAATGATGACGCTGATCCTGTCAATTTTGTTCATATCGGCAATGGCCTGCACGATTTCAGAAGGGGCTTCCGCACCTTGCACCCTGACCGGCGCAATCAGCAGATCAACGGAAGGAAACCTGCGCCGTGTGATATGCAGGATGTCCCTGATCACGGCTCCGGACGCAGAGGTGACCACCCCGATCCGTTCGGGAAGATATGGGATCGGCCTCTTGCGCGCGGGGTCAAACAGACCCTCTTCCTGCAGCCGGGCTTTCAACTGCTCAAAAGCGACCTGCAGGGCGCCGATCCCTTTCGGCTCCGCCGTATCGATGACGAGCTGGTATTCCCCTCTCTGCTCGTATACATTCAGGACGGCCCGGCAGATGATATGCATGCCGTCTTCCAGATCAAAACCCATTCCTCTGAGTGATTGCCGGAAAACCACCGCCCTGATCTGGCTCTTCTCGTCCTTCAGAGTAAAATAGACATGGCCCGAACCGGGTCGCCGGAGATTTGATATCTCACCCTCCACCCATAGGAGACCGAAAGTAGATTCAAGAAGATATTGAATATTTTTCGTCAGTTCGGAGACGGTCAGGATTTGCTTCATGAATACCTGCAAAGGACGGTCCCCGTGGCGGCCCGGGGCCGCGCATAATGCCCGACAAAGGGGAAACGTCCTTTTGAAGTTTTACAAAGTTATAATGATTTAACAACCCTTGCAAGAATTAATTTTGGGAGCGGCTTCCAGCGTCCTTGTCCTTTAACGAATTGACTTTTTAAAGCCTATGGTTTACAGATTATTCCCTGAAAACAGCCGAGGAGCATCGTATGAAAAAGAAAGATTACCTGAAGAAACCGGTCGAGCATATCGATATTACTTCGATCAACTCCGTAGACATCGTGAAAGCCATGAAGGGAATGTCCTTCACGGCAAGAGACCTGGCCAACGCCTCCGACATTTACTGCAGGATGCTGGCGGACAGAAAATGCGCCGTTATCCTCACCATCGCGGGGAGCACCAATGCGGGCGGCTGTATGAAAATATACGCGGACTTGGTGAAATACAATATGGTCGACGCCGTAGTTGCAACCGGCGCAACCATCGTCGATATGGATTTCTTCGAGGCCCTCGGATTCAGGCACTACCAGGGGAGTTCGTATGCCGATGACAGAGAGTTGAGAGAATTGTACATCGACCGGATCTACGATACTTACATTGATGAGGAAGAACTTCAGGTCTGCGACAAGACCATCAAGAAAATAGCGGAGACGCTCTCACCCAGAGCATATTCATCGCGCGAATTCATCCGCGAAATGGGAAAGTACCTGACAACCCATGCCAGGAAAAAGGATTCACTGGTCCAGCTCGCCTATGAGAACGATGTACCCGTCTTCTGCCCTGCCTTTTCGGACAGCAGTGCCGGTTTCGGACTGGTCATGCACCAGCAGGAATATCCGCACAGTCATGTAAGTATCGACAGCGTGAAGGACTTCCGCGAACTGACGATGATCAAGATCAAGGCGAAGACGACCGGTCTGCTCATGATCGGAGGGGGCGTGCCCAAGAATTTCGCGCAGGACACCGTCATCTGCGCGGAACTGCTCGGCCACCCGGTCCCAATGCACAAGTACGCCGTCCAGATTACTGTTGCTGACGTCCGCGACGGCGCCTGCTCAAGCTCCACGCTCAAAGAAGCATCCTCCTGGGGCAAGGTGGATGTGTCGTACGAACAGATGGTTTTCGCCGAGGCCACCGCCGCACTGCCCTTACTTGCCAGCTATGCCTGGCATACTGCGGACTGGAAGAACAGAAAAAAATGGGCGTTTGCGAGGATGTTCAAGGAATAGGCGAAAGACCGAGGCAAAGATTGTCCTTCGCTGTTTAATGAATTTCTTAAGTCTTTTTTTCGTATCAGCAATAACAAATATAGTATTCTCTTCTATTTTTGAGCCCTTCCTCCAGGATCGTGGACATGCCCCGATTATAGAGGAACGCCGCCTTACAATTATCCCTCGAAGTTCAAAGAAAAAAATCCTTCGCCTGGAGCCGTTTTTTTTCTTTGACTTACGGAGTTTCCCCCGCCAGACCTTCATCTATCAGTTTTCTTAAAAAGTTCTGTTTCAGCAGGCTGCTGATATAGGTGTGAGTATAGGAGATAGGAGCAGGGGAAAGATAAAAAATGGTGGAGATGAGGGGGATCGAACCCCTGACCTCGGCATTGCGAACGCCGCGCTCTCCCAGTTGAGCTACATCCCCACGAAAAATCTCAGTCTTATTATATGATCAGGGGTGTCTCTGTCAAGACTTATTGAACATCGCCGAACTTCAATCTTGCGCATACCTTTCCATGGTGATATGGAATGTTGACTTGAAAAAGGAACCGTGGGGGGGATTATGGCCAGAATCGATGAACTCTTCAGATTCATGCACACCGAGGGCGCTTCGGACCTCCACCTTTTCTCCGGATCGAAACCCGCCCTGAGGATCAGAGGGGATATTGAACGTTTCGGGAACGAAACCCTGACGGATGAGGGTCTGAAGCAGATGCTGTACGAAATCCTGCCCGAAGACAAGGTCAAGATCTTCGAAGCCACAGGTGACGTGGATTTCGGCTATGAAGTGGCAGGGCTGGCACGCTACCGCTGTAATTTCATGCGCCAGAAATACGGGATCGGCGCTGTATTCCGCGAAATACCGAGCAGGATTATGACTCTGGAGCAACTGGGCATACCGCCCGTACTGAAGGAGCTCGCCCTGCTCGCGAGGGGGCTTGTCCTGGTCACCGGGCCGACCGGAAGCGGAAAATCGACAACGCTCGCAGCCCTTATCGATTATGCCAACGAAAAGCGCAAAGGGCATATCATCACGATTGAAGATCCGATAGAATTCGTCCACGAGGGAAAAGGGTGCCTGGTGAGCCACAGGGAGATCGGCACGCACACAAAGTCCTTTGCTTCCGCTTTGCGGGCCGCTCTGCGCGAGGATCCAGACATCATCCTCGTCGGCGAAATGAGAGATCTTGAGACCACGGCACTGGCGATAGAGGCCGCCAATACCGGACACCTCGTTTTTGCGACGCTCCACACCATGGGAGCGACGCGCACTGTGGATAGGATCATCGACCAGTTCCCGGCGGACCAGCAGCAGCAGATCAGGATGTCTCTCTCGGAATCGTTGAAAGCTGTAATTTCCCAGGCGCTTTTCAGAAGAATTGACAAGAAGGCGAGAGTAGCCGCGCTGGAAATCCTTTTCTGCAACATCGCAGCGGCCAACCTGATCCGCGAGGAAAAGACCTACCAGCTGATGTCGGTGATACAGACATCCCGGAAAATCGGCATGATATCGCTCGACGACTCGATCATGGACCTGCTGCAGAGAAGGTGGATCAGCCCCGAAGAGGCTTACGAGAAAGCGGTTGATAAGCAGAAATTCGTCAAATTTCTCAAGACCCCGCCTCCAGAGTGGTAGCCGTGGAACAGGCCTCTTCCGCCAGATCGATCATGCCTTCGGCAAGATAAGATTGAGCGAGACCAAGATAGAGAAACGGATTGCGCGAATCAGAGGCAATCGCCTTTTTGAAGATATCGATCGCCTTCAGGTGCCTGTTTTCCCTCGCAAGCGAATTCCCGAAACGGTTATAGTAAGCGGAAGCGAACCGGGGATTGATGCGGACTGCGTACTCGTAAGCGACTTCCGCCTCGGCAATCTTCCCTCCCTTGAGAAGAGCGTCTCCCAGATTGCAGTAATACAGTGGCTGGCCGGCACTGCATTTTATAGCTTCCCTGAAAGCGTTCTGGGCCCGGCCGTATTCGCCGGCGTTGAGATACGCATTTCCCAGCCGGTTGAAATAAGTACCGGCGTCGGAAGGATCAATCAAACCCGCCGTTCTGAAAGCGTCCTCCGCGCGGTCGAACTCCCCCATCGAGATGAGGGCGCTTCCGAGCGCGCAGAAGGCGGAGGAAGCATCTGGCTCCATTTCCGTGATCTTCTGGAATACCCGAACTGCATCGCCGGCTCGTCCCCCGCTCAGGTATGATTCTCCCAGCGTGAACAGAATGCTCACATCTTCGGGCTGGGCCGCTGCAGCCCTTTCACAAACGCCGATGAGCCGGCGGTAATCCTCTTTCTCTCTGAAAATGCGGACCAGCTCGTCGAATGCGAACCCGGTGAAGAGTTTCCTTGAAAGCTCCTTTTCCAGAAGGGCCTCAAAAATGGAAATCGCCATTTCCACATTTCCGCTGTCCCGGTAGGCCCAGGCAAGGGCAAGCCGCAGTGAATCCACCTGCGGATTAAGCATGATCAACTCATTATAAACGGCGATCGCTTCGCCGTACCTTCCCGCATTCATGAAGGCTTGGGCCTGTTCGTATTTATCGTCATCCATTCGTCCCATTTACGCCATCCTTTTCCGCCGCTCTAAGCGCCTTGTTTTTTCTTATATATAAGAGAAGCGATCGCACGCCGAACTCCTGCATCAGCCGATGCGGTCGCTTCTCTTATCCAGCGCGATCTCGCATTCTTTCCTGATGAAATCGGGGACTTGCCGTTGCGTCCTTATGCCCTTCGCACGCTTTGAAAATGATCGTATCCCGGATGATCCGCTGAAAGCGGTTCCCCTTTTTCATCAACCACTTCCCCGGCAAAAGATGTAAATTCGCCGATCCGCGTTAACGACAGTCCCCGGAACGGCCATTCGCGCTGGAGCTTGTCGGAGTCCCCTTCAGGCACGGCAAACAGGAGCTCGTAATCCTCTCCGTCGGTCAGCGCCTCCCTGCTTGTAGTTTCCGGGCTCCTCAGGGGAATGCTCCCCACGTCGATCCTGAGGCCCACCCCCGAAGCCCTGCACATGCGCCCCGCATCCAGCAGCAGACCGTCACTGACATCGATCATGGCACGGGCGAATCCGCTACGGGCTATCCATTGTCCCTCCCGGCAGCGCGGCTCGAAAACAAGGTGATGGCCCGTGGACAGGGAACTGCCGAAACTTCCGGTCGCGAAAAGGATGTCGCCGGGCTTTGCCCCCCGCCGACGCAGCACGTGGGTTTCCCTCGCTTGCCCGATAATGGTCAGGCTGGCAACATCATCATTCATAGTCGCTCCGAGGTCTCCTCCGATCATGATGACCCCGTATTGCCGGCCCAATTCGATGATGCCGTCGAAAAACCGCTGAAGCCAGTTTTCATCGTGCAGGGGCCCCAGGCCGGCAGCGACGAGGCAGTAAAGCGGCTCCCCCCCCATAGCGGCGATGTCACTCAGGTTGCGGGCAAGAAGTTTCCTCCCTGCAAGTTCCGGCTCCATAGCGCCGGGGCCGGCGGGATAGTGCCTTGCGCCGATCAACTGATCCACCGCGACAAGCAGGAGTCTGTCTTCTCCGATTCTCAAGCCGGCGCAATCGTCTCCGGGCGGTATCACCAGTTCTCGTGGAGGCGGGGGGAGGCGAGAAAAAAGCTTCTCCAGAAACTCGTCTTCTGTCATATTATGTTTCTTTCGAATATCGAAAACCGTTATTTTGTATTAAGCATATCACCGGTCTGAATGAATGGGCAAGGATAATCAAAATGCATCTTCCGAATATCGAATGTCTCGTGAAAAAATCTTTTTGCCCTGGACCTCTCTGCAATCCGCACAAATCTGCAAAAATGCATTGACAGAAATTTGATTCTAATATAGATTACTTTCTCTGATTTTTGTAAATAAGGAGGGCAGATTTTGGCCACGCATAAATCCGCTGAAAAGAGAAACCGGCAGAACAAGAAAAGAAATTTAAGAAACAACTCTGTAAAATCCAAAGTCAAGACGACAGTGAAGAAGGTCCTTCAAGCCGTGGAAAGCAAGGATGTCGAGGCGTCGAAGGTATCCCTCGCCCGAGCGATTTCCCTCATCGATAAGGCGGCAGCCAAGAAAGTCTTCCACAAAAATACGGCGGCGCGCAGGATTTCACGGCTTACAAAAAAAGTAAACGCGATCACATAAATTCAAAGCTTCAACTTCATACAACCCGCCGCATTGAAATAAAAGCCGGACGCGTCTGACTTTTCATTGAAATTCCACGCACAAATCTCAAAACAAATTCCGATACAGAAACCTGGCAGGTTGGTGTCTGGCGTCTATTCTCAGAAGCCGGACATGATAGACCTGTATACCCTATCCGCAACATCGTCGGCGAGTGTCTGGAGTGCGGCTTTGCGATTCGCATCGGTCGTCGCCGGATTGGTCGAGTCGACGGTGTAGTCCCGATACCAGGTCACATTCGGATCTCTCCATATGATCTCTTTATTAACACGCTTTTCAAAAACGACATCGAGGGAAACAGTCGCGCGGTCTTCCTTGGCAACGTCCGTCCTGCCATATGACAGGTGCGATGAGGAGAGATTATTCAGGTTCCCCCTCAACACGGCATCGGCGCTGGATATACTGCTGGCAAGCTTGAACCTGCTGCTTTTCCTGAACTGGTCGATGAAGGAATTCCTGAAAGTGTTTTCCAGCCCGGCTTCGCTTGTCCTGTTGGTGAAATTATCGACATAGACGCTCCGGATCGATTGCTCAATATTCTCTCCGCCCGGTGTAAACCTGTATCCGCAGGAATAAGCGGCTGAAACAAGAACCACAAGAATACACAACATCAAAATTTTACATATTTTCATTTTTTCCTCTTCCTTGAAAAAACCAAAGCTGATATCGCTCTGCTGCTGTTCGCCTGCTTTATTCTTAGCCGATGCTATTTAATTACAATATTCACCAGCTTTTTGGGGACGTAAATTTCTTTCACCACATTTCTGTTTCCAATTATTTTCGTGATCTTCTCATCGGCAAGAGCCAGTTTCCTGATTTTATCGTCGGATTCATTCGCGCCGACGACAATCCTGCTCCTCAGCTTTCCGTTCACCTGTATAACGATCACAACCTCCTCCTCCGCCGCCACGGCCGGATCAAATGAGGGCCAGGGGACATTCACCAGGAGAGCATTGCAGCCGATCATCTCCCAGAGCTCTTCAGCCACATGGGGCACAATCGGCGCCAGAAGAACAATGATACTCTCAACCGCTTCTCTGATCACCGAAAGGCCCATCCTGTCCTCCTTCGCAGGCCGATTAACCTGATACAGGGCATTGACGAGCTCCATGACGGCGCTGATAGCCGTGTTGAAATGAAACCGGTCCTCGATATCACCGGTCACTTTTTTTATGGTCTGATGCGTTTTCTTCCTCAGGTCTTTCAGCTCCCCTTCCAGAGGAGCCTCCCCGCTGAACGGCCGGATTTCCCTGATGTCCTCAAGGTAGTCGGTGACAATCCTCCAGACCCTTCCGATAAACCGGAAGGAGCCTTCAACGCCCTGGTCGCTCCATTCCAGATCCTTTTCGGGAGGAGCGGCAAACAGGCAGAACATCCGCGCTGTATCGGCCCCATATTTTTCAATAAGATAATCAGGGTCTATGACGTTCTTCAGCGACTTGGACATCTTCTCGGTTTTGCCGATCATGACCTCGCGCTTGCAGCGCACGCATTTCCCTTGCGCGACCTCGTAAGGATAAAGAAACCCGTGCTCTTTGCATTTCATGGTCTCCTTGCAGACCATGCCCTGCGTCAGGAGATTGGAGAAAGGTTCGTCTATTCCCAGCACCCCGAAATCCCTCAGGACTTTCGTGTAGAATCTCGAGTACAGAAGATGCAGAATCGCGTGCTCGATCCCGCCGATATACTGGTCCACGGGGAGCCAGTAATCCAATCTCTTCCTGTCCAGTCCCGGTTTTTCGTTGTAGTCGGGAGAGGCGAACCGGTCAAAATACCAGGAAGACTCCACAAAGGTGTCCATGGTATCGGTTTCCCTTCTAGCGTCGCCGCTGCACCGGGGACATTTGGTATTCACAAAAGATTCGTGCCTGGCAAGAGGCGATTCGCCTTCTCCGGTGATCTCCACGTCGAGAGGGAGAACGACGGGAAGATCAGATTCAGGGACCGGAACAGTGCCGCAGCGATCGCAGTATACGATTGGAATAGGCGCGCCCCAGTATCTCTGCCGGGAAATCCCCCAGTCCCTCAGGCGGTACTGGACGGTTTTTCTGCCGCACCCGATGGATTCCAGATACCCCGCTATCGCTTCCATCGCCTCCGTGTTTTTCATGCCGTTAAAGGGTCCGGAATTCACCAGCGTGCCTTCTTCCACATAAGCCTCGGTCATCGTGGCGGCATCAAGCGATTGATCCTTATTCTGGATCACCACTATCATGGGGAGGCTGAATTTCTTTGCAAACTCGAAATCGCGCTGGTCGTGCGTCGGCACGGCCATGACACAGCCCGTGCCGTAATCGGCAAGGACAAAATTAGCGGCATAAACAGGCATCCTGGCCTTCGTCACCGGGTTGAGACAGTACGCATCCAGGAATATCCCCTCCTTCTCGTAATAATCGGAGGTCCGCATCATCCTGTCCTGCTTTTTGACCTTTTCCACGAAGGCAGCTACCTCCCTTTCCACCGGCTTGCCCTTCACCAGAGATTGGACGAGCGGATGTTCCGCGGCAATGAGCATGAATGTAGCTCCAAAGATTGTATCCTGCCGCGTGGTAAAGACCTTGATCGTTCCGCCGGGGCCCTCCATCGGGAAGGAGATTTCCACTCCGTAGCTCTTTCCTATCCAGTTCTTCTGCATGGTGAGGACCCTCTCCGGCCACCCATCCGCCAGCCTGTCGCAATTATTCAGAAGCTCTTCAACGTATGCGGTAATGCGGAAAAACCACTGGTCCAGAAATTTCTCTTCCACTTCCGTCCCGCACCGCCAGCACAGACCAGCTTCCACCTGCTCGTTGGCAAGGACGGTCTTGCACTTGCTGCACCAGTTGACTGCGGAGCCCTTCTTGTAGGCAAGGCCTTTTTCATACATCCACAAAAAGAAAAGCTGTTCCCATCGATAATATTGCGGCTCGCACGTGGAAATCTCCCGGTCCCAGTCATAGCTGAAACCCATCCTCTTGAGCTGCTTCTTCATATGCTCGATATTTTCGTTCGTCCATACCGCCGGGTGGATTCCCTTCTCGATAGCGGCGTTCTCGGCCGGCATCCCGAACGAATCCCACCCCATGGGGTGCATGACATTGAAACCGCGCATGGTTTTATACCTGGCCACGACGTCCCCGATGGTGTAATTCCTAACGTGCCCGATGTGAATCTTCCCCGAAGGATACGGAAACATTTCCAGGAGGTAATACTTCTTTCGGGCGGGATCCTCGGACGCCTTGAACGACTTCCTTTGTTCCCAAATTTTCTGCCATTTCTCCTCAATTTTTCCAGGATCGTACTTTTTGTTCATGATCTTCTCCGAAGTTGGATACATGCCCCGTTATCCGCGCGGAAAAAGCGTGAGCGGAGCATCCAGTCCCTCTTTCACCGTCTCGGGGATATCAACAATGAGATCGTCTCCTACATTCTTCCTGAACCTCTCCAAACCAAGCAGTATTTCCTTAAGATCGGATTCACGACTGAGCAGGATAGGCGACAGGTATTTCCAGCTTTCTCCGCGTGTCGCGTAAAAATCATAAAGGCCCGTGATCACGGCCTCGGTCATTATGGGCACCTGCAAAGGACATCTGCCCGCGGCGGGTATTTCAAAGGCATATTTCTCCCATCCCAGCCCGGCAGCAGCACCGGATAAGACATAGCCCATTGTATACAGGATATCATAGGTGATACCCGTGATTTCTCCGAGTCCGAGGAGCATTATTTTCGTGGAAGGGATTCTTTTCGGCGGCGCGATCAGAACCTTTTCCTGATATTCGCCGGTGATTTTCCCGCTCACCATCAGCCTGGAGATCATCCCGTTCAGCCGCCAGTCGAGGAGGCCGCAGTACCCTCTTGGAGGCCGTTCATCAGAAAAATATCCCAGCACGAGGCATTCACTCTGCAGATTGTCCAGCCTCGCCGTTTCTATCTTTATCGCCGTCATTTCTGATTTTCAATTTTGTATGAAGGGCGTCCAGAATCCCGTTGATGAAAGACCCTGAGTTTTCGGAACCGTAACACTTGCCGAGATCGATGGCTTCGTTCAGGGCTACTTTGGGAGGAACGTCTTTGCAATACAGCAATTCATAGACCGCCAATCGAAGGATATTCCTGTCAACTCTCGACATCCTGTTGAGGCTCCAGTGGTCGGAACAAACGCCTATCAGTGAATCGATCTCCCGGCGGTGCTCGCACGTACCTTCGATCAGTCGGGAAGAAAATTTCCTGACCTCTTCGGGCGCGTCGAAATTATTCCAGAAAAGCTCAATGGCTTCCTTCGCCCCGACACCTAAAACATCGATCTCAAAAAGAACCTGTAAGGCAATCTCTCTTGCCTTTCTTCTGCGGCCCATTCACGCCTCTTGCATAAAGCCTGGAAGCGGTCCGTTTACCCTGCTGCGGCAGGACGCCGCCTTCCAGGCATCCCTAAATTTTTCTGAACAGATCAACCATCTCGATGGCGCAAAGCGCGGCATCCCATCCCTTGTTGCCGGATTTCGAGCCCGCCCTCTCTATGGCCTGTTCTATACTATCGGTTGTAATCACGCCGAATATGACCGGGATCTCGCTATCCAGCCCGACTGCAGCGATTCCCTTGGACACCTCCGCGCTGATATATTCGAAATGGGGGGTGGCGCCCCTGATCACCGCTCCCAGGCAGATGACAGCATCGAATCTCCCCGACTTCGCCATCTTCTTGGCAGCAGCCGGTATTTCGAATGCGCCCGGGACCTTGGCGATCTCTATGTCCTTCACATCCGCGCCGGACCGGGTCAGCGCATCGAGCGCTCCTTCGACCAGACGGCCGCTGATAAAATCATTGAAACGGCTGGCCACGATCCCGAACCTCATCCCCTTCGCTACGATCTTCCCTTCAATCGTCTTCGGCATAATTTTCCTCCCAAGGTCAGGCTAAGGGTAAAAGGAGAAAAAGAGACAGAGACCCCCTAAAGAGAATCTCTTATTTCTGCAGCATTTGGCCTCCGGTCCTTTTCTTTCCGTCAATTTCACCAATTGCCTTTTACCTTTCGCCCTTCGCTATAATTCCAGTATGTGCCCCATTTTCCGCTTTTTCGTCTCCAGGTAATGAATATTGTTCTCCGTCGGCTCGATGACGATCGGGACCCGTTCCGTAATCGCGATCCCATACCCCTGAAGTCCGACGATCTTTTTGGGATTATTGGTCATGAGCCTCATTTTCCGCACGCCGAGATTGACGAGGATTTGCGCGCCGATTCCGTAATCCCTCAGGTCAGGCTTGAACCCCAGCTCCAGATTTGCCTCCACAGTGTCTCTGCCCTGTTCCTGAAGGGCATACGCCCTGATCTTGTTCACCAGGCCGATGCCGCGACCCTCCTGGTGCATATAGACAATGACGCCCTTTCCTTCCTTTTCCACCATTTTCATCGCCGTATGCAGTTGATCCCCGCAGTCGCATCGCTCCGATCCGAATACATCACCGGTCAGACATTCCGAATGGACGCGCACCAGAACCTCGTCTTCGGGCATGATCTCCCCTTTGACAAGGGCCACGTGCCTGGATTTATCGACGTCGTTCTCATAGACAATCAGTTTGAACACGCCGCCGTACTTGCTGGGAATGGAGGCCGTGGCGGCCCTGCGCACCAGGCATTCCGTTTTCATCCTGAACTGAATGAGGTCGGCGATAGTGACGATTTTAAGGCCGTGCTTTTCCGCAAATATCTCCAGGTCGGGCATCCTGGCCATGGTTCCATCATCCTTCATGATCTCGCAGATGACTCCCGCGGGCTTCAGACCCGCAAGTCTCGCAAGGTCTACGGACCCCTCGGTCTGGCCGGTCCTCACTAGAACGCCTCCCTTGCGGGCGCGTATCGGAAAAACATGCCCCGGGCTCACCAGGTCATCGGGCTTCGCGCCGTCGGCGACCGCGGTACGGATCGTCGTCGCTCTGTCTGCCGCGGATATACCGGTGCTCACCCCTTTCCTGGCCTCTATGGAAACTGTAAAGGCGGTGCCGAAGCGGGATTGATTGTCCCTCACCATCAACGGCAGCTCCAGCTTTTCCGCTATTTCATCGCTCAGTGACAGGCAGATCAGGCCCCTTCCGTACCGAGCCATGAAATTTATGGCTTCGGGTGTAATATGTTCCGCAGCCATGCACAGATCGCCCTCATTTTCGCGGTCCTCGTCGTCCACCAAAATTATCATTCTGCCGTTTTTTATATCTTCGATTGCGTCCTGAATATTGCTCAACATTTTTACCGCCTCTATTCTTTTCAGCTTCAGGTCTGAATAGCTCCCTTTAAAGCCGAACCTATTTTATAAATCCCTGTTTCTCCAAAAAATCGATATCTATTCCTTTTCCCCGGCTCAGAAATTTTTCCACATATTTTCCGATTATGTCGGTTTCTATGTTCACCTTATCTCCCGCTTTTCTAAAACCCAGCGTCGTCATCCGGGCGGTATGGGGTATTATATTCGCGAAAAACGTGTTCCCCTCAACACTGTTTACAGTCAGGCTTATACCGTCAACTGTTATGGATCCTTTCTCCACTATATAGCGGCTGAGAGAAGGGTCAACCTCTACACCGATCAGGATTGAACCGGACTTCGATTCCACCCTGACGACCTTCCCCTCTCCATCCACATGCCCCAGAACGATATGTCCTCCCAGGAAATCACTCATTCTCAAGGACTTTTCGAGATTGACCTCTTCGCCGGCCTTCAGCGACTTCAAATTCGTCTTCGACAGCGTCTCCGCCGATACATCGGCGGTAAACGAATTGCCCCGGATGGAAGTAACGGTAAGGCACGCCCCGTTCACAGAGATGCTGTCGCCTGGCTTCATATCGGCAATATCCAAAGGAGCCTCGATCTCCAGCAGGGCGTCCTTCCCCCTGCCCGTCATTCTCCTGATCCTGCCCATCTGCTGTATTATGCCGGTAAACATGATTTCTCCAGGCCGAAGGCTAAAGGTATGCTTTTCCACTTTAGAGCCTCTCGCCCTTTACCCTCGCCCATAACTTTATACTCAGCTTACTTTTTTCCCCCTTCTCAGGTCTTCCAGCTCCTCCAGAAATTCTCTCACATCCCGGAACTGCCTGTATACCGACGCGAACCTCACATAGGCCACCTCGTCCAGAGTGCGCAATTCCGACATCACTTTTTCCCCGATTGCCGAAGAAGGTATCTCCCTGGCCTGGAATTCCTGGCAGGCCTGCTCTATTTTATCCACAAGGCTTTCAATCACATCAATGCTGATGGGACGTTTCTCGCAGGCTTTCTTGATCCCGGCAAGGATTTTTGCCCGGTCGAACAGTTCCCTGCGGCCGTCTTTCTTAACCACCATGGGAAGCACTTCTTCGACGGATTCGTACGTTGTGAACCGCTTTCCACAGGCAATGCATTCCCTGCGCCTCCGGATTGCATAACCGTCCTTACTGATCCTGGAATCGATCACCCTGTTCTCTATGCTTGCGCAAAATGGGCACTTCATATCGGCGACGTCTCGATACCGGCTTCCTTTAAAATATCCGACGCCATCTTATCACGGTAACCGTCGCGGTACAACACACGGACGATCCCCGCGTTGACGATCATTTTCGCGCATATCGTGCACGGATGGTTACTGCAGTAAAGCGTAGATCCCTTGACACTCACTCCGTGGAGGGCGGACTGGATTATGGCATTCTGCTCAGCATGCAGACCCCTGCAAAGTTCATGGCGCTCCCCCGACGTGATATTCAATTGCTCGCGCAGGCAACCCACTTCCAAGCAATGACGGAGACCGGATGGTGCGCCGTTATAACCGGTCGCAAGGATTCTCTTGTCTCTCACGAGTACAGCGCCCACGCTGCGGCGCAGGCACGTGGAGCGCCTCGATATGAGATCCACGATATCCATGAAGTACTCATCCCAGGTCGGGCGATCGTATTCTTTGCGCTCTGTTTTTTTTGTTCCTGCCATCTGCCCGGGCCTTCGCAACTACTCTTTCTTGATCCTGTCCACATAAAGCGGAATTTCTCACACAGGGACTGGCCCTCCTTACGGACCTCGATAAGGTGGTTTTCTTCCCCCCTGGCGCGGCTGTCAAGCATTTTGGCGAAGTCGTTCTTGCACATCACGATGCCGCCCCTCAGCCACCGCAGAGTCTTGTGAGTGGTCGTGGTCACAAATTATGGGAATGAACCTGGTGCACGGTGGTCCGGCGAATTTTTCCGGGAGGCTTTATAACGCGATCTCAGGATTTTCCCTTGCACAATTCTTTTTCCAATTTCCTTATCTTCTCCAGTCTTCCCGCGTGCCGCCCTCCTTCAAACGCCGTTTCGATCCAGGCCGTAACCGTCTTTTTGGCCGTATCCGGGTCTGTTTTCCTGCCGGCCAAAACAAGGATATTGGAATCATTATGCAGTCGGCTCATCCGGGCCGTTTCCGCGTCCAGGCAAAGGGCTGCCCTCACGCCGGGAAACCGGTTAGCGACAATCGACATTCCGATCCCGGAGCCGCAGACGAGAATTCCCCTGGCATATTCACCTGAGGAAATCCGGCGCGCGACTTCGATCCCGAACTCCGGATAATCAACAGAATCCTCGCCGAATGCTCCGGCATCGTATACATCACAGCCCCTCTCTTCCAGAAACCCTTTCACCTCTTCCTTTAATGCGTAGCCCGCATGGTCGGAACCAAGGGCGATCCTCATCTATCCACCCGCTCCTCGAATTGCCTGAATATCAAAACCACGTTGACGCCGCCGAACCCGAAACTGTTGCTCATTACAGACCTGATTTCCTTTGTCCTGGCGATGTGGGGAACATAGTCCAGATCGCATTCGGGATCGGGATCGTCCAGGTTTATCGTCGGCGGGATAGTCCCGTAAGTTATGGCCATTACGGAGATAACCGCCTCAAGCCCGCCCGCCCCGCCAAGCAGGTGGCCTGTCATGGATTTAGTGGAACTCACGGGTAGAGATCGGCTGTACTCTCCGAAAACCCTTTTAATGGCCTGCGTCTCATAAATATCATTCAGCGGAGTGGCGGTGCCGTGGGCATTGATGTAGTCGATATCCGCAGGCTTCATCCCCGCGTCCCGAAGAGCGAGTTCCATACAGCGGACGGCGCCTTCATGGCCCGGCGGAGGCGCCGCGATATGAAACGCATCTCCTGTTTCGCCGAGACCGGCCACCTCCGCATATATCCGCGCGCCCCTGTTGAGCGCGGCGGTCATCTCTTCCATAATCAGAATGCCGCACCCCTCCCCCAACACAAAACCATCGCGCCCTTTGTCAAAAGGCCTACTTGCCGCTTCCGGCCTATCGTTGTTCGTCGACAGCGCCCGCATGGCTCCGAAGCCGGCGAACGCCAGAGGGGTGATTGCGGCCTCAGTGCCACCGGCGATCACCGCTTCGGCGTACCCTTCCGAGATTATCCTGAAAGCGCTGCCGATCGCGCTGCCGCCTGATGAACAGGCCGTAACCGTACAGTTGATCGGTCCCTTTGCGCCGAACCGGATCGATACCTGTCCCGCAGCGAGATTGGCGATAACGCCCGGCACCAGGAAAGGAGAAATCGCCTGCGGTCCCCGGTTGAGGAGGGTCTCTTTCGCATTCTCTATCATGGCGAGCCCCCCGATTCCGGTGCCGATAATAACTCCCACCCTGTCGGCATTGCCGCGGCCGATCACCAGTCCCGAATCGGCGACAGCCATCTCCGCACAGGCCAGGGCATAGATGATAAAATCGTCATAGCGGCGGCGTTCTTTGGCATTGACAAAAAGCAGGGGATCGAAATTCTTCAGCTCGCCCCCGATCCTGGTCCTGTATCCCGAGGCGTCGAATTTTTTCACCACCGCAATACCCGGCCTGCCGGCACACAACCCTTCCCACGTCTGGGCGGCGGAATTGCCGAGGGGACTTACTGCACCGAGACCGGTTATGACGACCCGCTTTCTCATTCGCCTTTCCTGAAAAACTAATTCACCATCCCCCGTTTTCTCTTGATAAAGTCGACGGCATCCTGGATGGTACGTATTTTCATCAATTCCTCATCCGAAATTTCCACGCCGAAATTCTCTTCCATCGCCATGATCAGCTCGACGATGTCCAGGGAATCCGCACCCAGATCGTCCATGAACGCCGCTTCAGGAACACATTCCTCCTTGGTGACACCCAACTGCTCCATTATAATCTCAATGACCCGCTCTTCGATTGACATCTAAATAACCTCCTTGATATTCCTCACATCATGCTCAAGTCAGCATCTGGTGAAAAATGTCACCTTCTGCGTTCCTCTTCTCGGTCACATGTAAAGCCCGCCATTGACACGAACCACCTGGCCGGTTATATAGCGCGCGTCTTCCGATGCCAGAAACAGGACGACCCCCGCCACATCGTCCGGGCAGCCCAGCCTTGCCAGCGGGACGGCCTTCCTGACCGCCTCTTTCTCCGCTTCAAGCGCCTCTGTCATATCGGTCTCAATAAAACCGGGGGCGACGGCATTGACGCAAATATTCCTCGGCCCGAGTTCCCTCGCAAGGGATTTCGTCAGCCCGAGGATCCCCGCTTTGGATGCGCAATAGTTTACCTGGCCCGCATTGCCTCCTTCCGCGACAACCGATGTGATATTGATGATCCTGCCGGAGCGCTGTTTCATCATCTGCCGAGCCACCCCCCGGCAGCAATTGAAAGTCCCTTTCAAGTTCACGTCGACGGCCTTGTCCCAGTCGTCCTCTCTCATCCTCACAATCAGGCTGTCCCTGCGAATCCCCGCGTTATTGACTAGAACGTCTATCGAGCCCCTTTCCCTGATTATCCTCCTGATCGCCTCTTGCGTCGCCTGATAGTCCGCGACATCGAAGGGAACGAGCTTACCCTGCCCGCCTGCGTTTGTTATCATCCGCAGAGTCTCAGCGGCGGCTTTCTTATTATTTGCGTAATTCAGGCAGGTGAACGCGCCTGCGCCGGCAAGTCTCAGGGCGACCGCCCGTCCGATTCCTCTGGATGCCCCGGTAACCAGAGCCGTTTTCCCCTCAAGTCCCATGCTTGTCTTCCCGTAAATTTTGAACCGCCGGCATTCCGGCTCTCTGCCCCGAAAAAAAAGAGTCTGTCTTTCTCAGCGTTTCCAGATTCTCCACGTTAAAAATCCGCAATTGCGGGGCGATTCTTTTTATAAACGCCGAGAGAACGCGCTTCGGGCCGATCTCGATAATCGTATCGATCCCTGTCGCCACCATTTTTTCCACAGTTTCCCGCCACCGGACAGGGGATTTGATCTGCTCCAGCAGAAGCCCTCTCACGTTGTTTCTGCTGTAAAACAGCCCGGGGTCGCAATTGGGGATAACCGGGATTTCGCAATCACGGAACTCGATCGCATTCAAATCCGCCGCGAAACGGTCGGCCGCGGGTTCCATCAGCCTGCAATGACAGGGCACACTGATGGGCAATTTCACACCCCTGGCACCCTTCTTCCTGGCCGCCTCAACGGCCCGTTCAACAGCCTGCGAACAGCCGGAAATCACAATCTGGTCGTCCGTGTTGAAGATGGCGGGATACACCATGCCTCCGCCGTTGCGGACCTCAAGGCAGATTTCCTCCACGGCATTGCGCTCAAGTCCGACAAGCGCGGCCATAGAGCCGACGCCCGCAGGAACGGCCTCCTGCTGATAACCTCCGCGCGCCGAGACGAGCTTCAAGGCATCCCCGAAACTAATCGACCCGGCGATATGCAGCGCGCTGTACTCTCCGAGACTGTGCCCCGCCATGACCGCCGGCCGGATGCCTGTTTGCTGTTCGAACGCGCTGTAGGCGGCGAAATTCATAGTCAGCACGGCTACCTGGGTTATTACGGTTTTATCGAGCTTCTCCTGCGGCCCCCAAAAGCAAAGGCGGGCGATATCAAACCCGAGGACATCCCTGCTCTCATCGAACACGTTCCTTACAACCTGAAATTCTCTGTACAGGTCGGCTCCCATGCCCGCGACTTGCGAACCTTGACCGGGAAAAACAAGGGCCGTCTTTTTCGCCATCGCCTATCCTCAGGATTTGCTGCCTGCTCAGGAGGTCTTTTCGAGTGACAGGACCTCTCTGCCCTTATACGTGCCGCAGTGGGGACATGCATGGTGTGGCAATTTGGGTTCATTACACTGGGGGCACAATGAAACCGCCGGTGCATCAAGGAAATCGTGGGACCTCCTCTTGTTTTTTCTGGCTTTTGAATGTCGCTTAACTGGATTCGGCATATGACACCCTCTTTCTTATAATAAGGCTTTTCTCTTTATGAAGTCTCATTTATGATGATTTCGTAAAAAGTCCCGAATTGTCATCCTGAGCTCATCATTTGTGAACGACAAAATTCTTTAAAACAGCGAACGCCGCATGCCCCGTCTGCCGCCGACAGCCGCAGACTGTCATGTTGAGGTCGGCACCGCAGATGGAACACAATCCCTTGCAGCCCTCCTTGCAAAGCGGTTTTATCGGAACCTGAAGGATAACCTGTTCAAGAACGATCGGATCAAGCTCGATCTCATCTCCCCTGTAATAACCGAAGTTCAAATCATCTCCCGACAATGCCGCCTCATCTTCATCCGCTCCCTCCTTGAAAGGAGCGAGCGTGTACCTCAAGCCGGCCCTTGAGGTATATTCGATGCCGGCCAGACATCTACAGCACTCCAGGTAAAAAGATGCATTCATTTCCATATCAAGGGTAACCGTCTCCCCGATTTTCGCGGCCACGCCGCAGACATCGACTCTGCGGAGTTCAAATTCCGCCTTTCTTTTTTCCGGCAGCATCGCCGCAAGCCAGCGTCCATCTCGGGAGAACTGGAACCGGTATCCGTCATCCGGAATATTCCAAATCTTTATTTTGTGAAAAATCATCTCAATTTCGAGTACTTAAAAATAAATTACAGAAAGTAAAGTAGTACTGTTAATTAAAAACAGCTCCTATTGTCAAGGAATTTTTAAAGAAAGGAATTTTACACCTTCCCGCGGATTTACTCAATATCATAATCCAGAGCAATCCGGATCGTACGCATTGGGTTCGCCCGGATATCCACGTTCTTCGGTTCTTTTCAATAGGACGGAATTGACAAATCTCCCGAATTATAAGAATATAAAAAAGTTCAGCAGGGATTTACTACAATTCACATACAAAGGAAAGATATGATTCATCAAAAGAAAGTCAGGACTAGATTTGCACCCTCACCCACAGGCGCGCTGCATATAGGGGGCGCCAGGACGGCTCTTTTTAACTGGCTTTTTGCAAGGCACAATGGAGGCGAATTTATTCTCCGAATCGAAGATACCGACCAGATTCGTTCAACAGGAGAATCCACCAAGGCCATACTGGACTCAATGTCCTGGCTCGGCCTCAACTGGGACGAGGGGCCGTATTATCAGGCCGAAAGGCTCGATCTTTATAGAAAAAAAGTCCAGCAATTGCTGGATCAAGGAAAGGCGTACCGTTGCGACTGCCCTCCTGAAAGCCTGGAGCTCAAGAGAAAACAGGCTCTTGCGGAGAAGAGAAAGCCGAAATACGACGGGACATGCCGGAAGAAAAATCTGGGGCCGACCCCCAATTCCGTGGTGAGGTTCCGGTGCCCGGATACGGGCGTTACGCCCGTCAACGACCTGATCAAGGGCCACATTACATTCCTCAATGAAGAGCTGGACGATCTCATCATCGAAAGGAGCGATGGTTTTCCCACCTATAATTTCGCAGTTGTGGTTGATGATGCCGAGATGGGCATTACGCACGTTATCCGGGGCGACGACCACATCAACAACACGCCGAGACAGATTCTCCTCTATCAGGCGCTCGGGTACGACATCCCCGAATTCGCCCATGTGCCGATGATCCTGGGACCGGACAGGACGCGCCTGAGCAAGAGACACGGCGCACAATCCGTGATGGCTTACAGAGAAATGGGATATCTGCCGGAGGCCCTGGTAAACTACCTGGTGAGGCTGGGATGGGCGCACGGCGATCAGGAAATATTTTCCAGAGAGGATTTGATCCGGCTGTTTTCGCTGGATGCGGTCGGAAAATCCCCGGCTGTATTCAACCCTGATAAACTTCTGTGGCTTAATCAGCACTACCTTAAAAGCGCCGCCCCGGAGAGGCTCGCAAAAGAGCTTGTTCCTTTTCTGGAGAATCTCGGGATCGACGCCTCCGACCCGGAATTTTTGAAAAAAGTCGTTTTGGATCTCCGGGCGAGATCCAAAACCCTGACCGAAATGGCGGAATCCGCGCGCTTTTATTTCGTGGATTCTATCGAATATGAGTTTCCCCTCGCGGAGAAGTTTTTCGATACGGAAGGCAGTCTGTATTTGAAAACCCTCCAGAAAATTCTCCCTGAACTTCACGATTACAGCAAGGAAGGGATAGAGCGGGCTCTCAGAAAAATAGCGGAGGACAACGGAACCAAGCTCAAGTGCATCGTCCAGCCGGTCCGGGTGGCCCTGACCGGGAAGACGGTGAGTCCGGGGATCGATGAAGTCATGATCACCCTGGGGAAAGAAAAGGTCATGAGGCGCCTTCAGGGGGCGATCGATTTCATCGAAAGAAGAGAGTAGGCAGGCAAGGCGCGAAAGGTCAGAAGGCCGGAACGACGATACATTTCCGTTGACATTTCCATGCCGATTGTCTAAATTTCCCCACTTACTCGGTGACCTTATTTCCATTTTCAAAGACGGCGCTGGGGGATCGTCTAGCGGCAGGACACAAGATTCTGGATCTTGTTACCGAGGTTCGAATCCTTGTCCCCCAGCCAAAAATAGAAAACGAAACCATTGGTCCCATCGTCTAGCGGTTAGGACATCGGCCTCTCACGCCGAGAACCTGGGTTCAAATCCCGGTGGGATCACCAGTTATTATAGGGGGTTACGAATTTAACGTAGCCCCCATTTTCGTGTGGGTGTCCCGGTGGGTGTCCTTTTTTCCAAAAGCCTCAAACCAACCGATAAATCATCATCAATCTTTTTAAGATAAATCTCGGTCGTCGTCTGGGTCCGGTGTCGCAGAAGCCTTTGAAGCTTCTTGATGCTGACCCGGTGAATATCATTCAAGACCGAAGGCCCGAATTTCCTCAACGCCTTAAACCCGAATGGTTTCACGCCAGCTTTTTTGCACAGCCTTTCCATAAACTTGCTTCGATGAATGTACTTTTTCCCAGTATCAGAATCCGTAAAAACATAAGGAGAGTTTATGTTACGATGCTCCCACTGCCACTTGAGCGCCCTGTACAATTCCGAGTCTTCCGGCAATGGAAAATAATCAGCCTGTCTATCGCTGTGAAGCCTCTTTCTTGTCCAAAGCCGATACCACTGTTTTTCAAAATTGATATCTTCCCACGTCCAGTTGAATATCTCCGATCTTCGGGCGAAGGTGAAGTAAAAGCACTGCAACATCACTCTATCCTGACCGCCGCAGGCCATCATAACCTTGTCAACGTCCTCCGCCGGCGGAATATATTCCGGCCTCCGTTCTTCGGGAAGACGGTCTACATTGACAACCGGGTTATGAGTAATCCCCTTGATCTTCCTAAACCAGTTGAACATGGCCAGGAGGTTCTTCCGGTCCCGGTTCCAGGTGTTATTGGAAACCTCGCGAGCCCTTGCTTCCAGGTGCTTCAGGACCATGGTAGGCGTGATGTCCTTGACATCAACATTACCCCATTTTCTGAGAATGCTCTTACACAACTTCTTCTTCTCGCTGTATGTTATCGATGAAAATCGACGCTCGCAAAAATCAAGGTACTCGTTACTTGCTGTCAACAAGTCCGTGCCGGTTTCTTTCTCCTCCTGCTCCTCCGGTTTCGGATTTTCCAACTCCTTCCACTTTTCTACTTCCCAGGTTTTCGCTTCCGTTTTCGTCTGAAATCGATGCGTAAACCTTTTCTTTCCGCTTTTCACCACCCCTTTCCATTTTTTTCTCTTCTGGTCGAAATAGGGCATCGATAATCTCCTTTCTGAACCGCAGGGTTCTACCAACTTTCAGTCCCCCCAGTTTCTCCCAGCGTGAGTAAACTGTACGCGGCGAAATTTGAAGATATCGAGCCACCTGTTTGGGGGTCATTATGGCATCATTGAATCCCCGGTCAACCACAAAGTCGCGCATGTCCGTATTTCCCGTTTAAAATGATTCTTCGTGTGAAATTCCCTGTTTCAATGTCAGATTCTCATTACGGAACGTATGGTCGATTAATCGACCGTTACTCCCCTCTGAAGAGGCTTTCCGGTCGATTTAAAACCAGGCCGATGGGCGGTAAAAATGAACCGGAAATGGTCTTCACCAGGGTCAGCATAATAATAAGTTTATTTTCTCTGCGCGACGGAGACACTCATCGGGCAAGGTTTGACTCCTTTTTTCCCAGGCTCTTGTAAGCCCTTTTCCTCAGTTGGTAGATCCTCCTGATCACGGTGAAGGATTTCTCAACCCTGTAGTAATAGTTGATCTCATTGGCGACCCTTTTCACGTACAGCCTTTTCCCGGACTTTTTCATGATATGATTCCTGTATCGGTTGAAGATGTAACTCTCCCACTTGTTCAGGTTTGCCGTGCGGATCAGGTCTTCCCGCCTTGCCTTGCTGAATTTGGCAAGCCGGGTTCTCAGCAGGACCGGATCCCCGAAAATCCTGGATACGAGTTCGACGGTTTTGACGTCCGCATCCGTCAGGGTCGTCCCGGTAATGAATCCCCGTTCGCAAAGGTGGTAGAAGACCTTCACGGGCAGATTGAATCTCTTGGAAGCCTCTTCGAATGTCATGGCCTGCCTCCGAAATGCCTACTGACGCGTCTCAGGCCGGTATCCCGAAGCTCTTCGATGACCTGCCGCCTCACCTTCAGGGCTCCGGCAATTTCAGCGGTGCTGTAATGCCTTCTATCCAGAAGATAACCCCAGACATCTCTTTGCCTCGCCGTCATGACGGACAGAGCCTTCGCAATAAGTTCATCGGTCAGCACATCGTCCGCCACGTCGCCAATCTCATCTGGGGCAGATTGACGGGATTCCCGGACGATGGTTGGAGCATACCCTTCTTCCGTGTAGTCCTCTGTAAACTCCCGATAGCAGTTTCGGGTGGCGGGATTGGACGCCATCTGCCGGCTGTCGGCCGTGAAGAGGACCCAGAAACAGGCCTCGAAAGGAATGCCCTGGTTCATGGAGACGTCCACGGCCGCAAGTGCCGCCGCGTAGGCCTGCTGGGTGAAATCTTCCAGGTCGTAGGGCGAGTAGCGCTGAAATTTTGCCGCCCTTCCTCTTATATTCCTCATGTTCCGCTCGACCCACCGGACGGCCTCGTTTCGATGTGTCTCGTAATTCCCTTCCCGTGACGCGGTCGCTGCAGGTAATGCCATTGTCTCCTCCCGTTCAAAGTGTCTTCTCTCAGGTCCCCAGACTCACGCACCAATACGGTCAGGGCGGCTTCGCAAGCCGGCTGAAAACGGCGCCGATCCTGACGAGTTCCCCCTGCGACAAATCCCTTTTGTATTCCCGGTTTCTTTCGATATAGTCGCGTTCGTTGAATTTGCCGTACTCCACCTCGTAGATCTTGTTTGCGTACGGCCAGAGATCCTTCTTGGTGTCCTGCTCCTTCGCGATCCTCTGCAGGGTGTGGAGGATGGCCGCGGGGTTGAACTTCTTCCCGCTGAACTTGGCCTGGCACCACCGGTAGGCGTTGAACTTCCTGGGATCGATCGCACCCCCGATCTCGGTGATCTCGTTCCTGAGTTTTTCGTTCGCAATGTGGGCCAGGAAGTGGTTCCCTCTCGGCGAAGGGCTTTTTGGGGGCGGGTCCGTCTCCGGCGGACCGCATGAAGGGGGAGCCGGAGGCTGCTTATCGTAAGATAAGCTATTAAGGGAATCAGGAATCAGGATATCAGCAGGGCTTGCACCATGCCCGCATGGTGCTTGCACTGTGCCGGCATGGTTCTCTTCCGGTGCTTGCACTGTACTTGCCTGGTGCTTTTCCGGTTCCGGCATGGTATCGGCACCGGGCGGGTACGGTGCCGGTATGGTGCTCCTGGGTTCTTTCAAGTGTGGGTTCTGATGCCTGCCGAAGTGGACGATCTGGATGAAGCGGCGTCCTTCCGATTCGTACCTGAGGATGAACGGGTCCTCTCCCGACGCCAGGGATGCAAGGAGGGATTCTATATCGCAGGCATCGTAGGGGAGGATCTCCGCCTTGATCCTCGCGGGCCTGTCTTCGAGACGCCCCTCCCGGTCCGCCATGCACCAGAGCCCCTGGAAGAGGATCCGCGCCAGCGGATCTTTCGCGGCGAGTTCCTCGTTCTTGAAAAAACCAGGTTTGATGTTCCGTGCCCTCACGTCGGCTCCTTTCCCCGGAGATGCTTCAAGATCCCGGCAGTGCCTGCGGATCATGGATCGATGGTGATCCGGCGCATGGGGAAATCTCTAACCGAGGAAAGCACGCGTGAAAACAACGGGGGGGCAACGGGGGTGATGGATGGTGGTCAGCTATGGATGATTATTGAGGTTTTCTGGAAATGAGGGGGAAAAGGGATCTGGAAAGACGTCTTTTGAAGGGATTATGAAGCGGGGGGTCCCCGCTCAGGGATGTTTCTTGATGATCTTTCGGCGAAGCCTTTTCTGATCACCAAGAGGATTGGAATTTGCGACGGTCGTCGTATCTTATTGCTTTAATTGACTACCAGCCGGGTGAAGAAACAGATGCGGGCAAAATCCGCTATCCTGTAAAGGGCAGCGGGGGGCAAATGGGTCAAGGGGCCTACTCAAAAGGGCCGTCACAAGTCAAGTTGTGAGTTTGTTCCAGCCAAATTCAGTAATCCTCATTCATCCTGTCCCCGGTGGGCAGTGGCATCGTCGTCGACCCAATCCTCCTCAGTGTAGGACATGCCTTTTCGTCCGGGGACCTTGCGTGCGGGCCCGGGCCGGTAAAAGGGGCAGCTTTTCGGTCCGTAGCAGAAGGTTTCGAACCGGTACTGCTTCTTTGACGGCTTCCACTGGTCGATAATCATCTCCACCGGCATCCGGCAGCCCCAGATGCAGGTAGCACATTTGGTGTCATAGGTCCGGGCGTCCAGACGGCGATGCCCCCGCGCCCGGTAAGTCTCCAGGTCCGGAGGCGCTCCAAGGAAAGGCGGCCCGGCAAGGGTTTCATCCTTGCAATTCTTGACCACCTTGAGCCCGCTCGTCTTGTAGAACGCCGCCGTCTCCTTGCGCGGGTCTTCGACCGGCACCGAGCATCCGCTCAGTTCCATGCCTGTCCGAAACCGGTGCTTTGTGTGCGCAGCTTCACCGACTGCAATCAGGAACTCGCCAGACTGCCCGCCGCAAGTTCCGTCGATCCGAAGCACGTACCCCAGGTAGCTGTGGGACCGCTCATCAAAGGAACGCAGGAGCCGGATGCGGGGCTTGATCATACCGCCCCTCTTTTTCATTCCTGCCTTCCTCTTGTCGTATCAGCATAGTAGATCACAGTTGTAAATCCAGTTCAGAGGAAGCTGCTTATTCCCTTCATTGGAGCCGGAGTTTCTCAGCTTGCGTATTCCGGAGCAAACCGGCCGGCGATTCTGAACCCGCCCTCAAAGCCTCTGCCGCTGGTTCCACGAGTATGCCGACTGGAAGAAGGCAGCGGTCAATATCGATTACCATGTCGAGGTCAACGGCCATTACTACGGCGTTCCCTATCAGCTCGTCAGACAGCACGTCGATGTGCGCCTCCCCCTCGACCACGGTGGAGCTGCTGCACAAGAGGTTTACTGGCGGATGCCGTCGTGTGGCCGTCCATCCTCGCAGCTTCCTCAAAGGCCGCCATACGACCAGCGCGGAGCATATGCCCAAGAGCCACCGCAAGTACCTCGAATGGACCCCGTCCAGGATTATCCACTGGGCGGGTCAAAACGGCCCCCGCACCCAGGATCTGTGGCGGCGATCATGGAGCATCGCAAACACCCCGAACAAGGGTTCCGGTCGTGCCTGGGGATCATGAGGCTCGCCAAGCGCTACAGCCCCGAGCGGTTGGAGGCGGCCTGCGCCCGGGCGCTCGTCCTCAAGGCGCACAGTTACAAGAGTGTCGAGTCGATCCTCAAACAGGGTCTTGACCGGCAGCAGATGCCGCAGAGCCACGGCTCGGAAAAACCGGTCCTTCACTACAACATCCGGGGCAGGAACTATTACGAGAAGGAGGCCGGCAATGCGTGATCAACAGACGATCGAAAAACTCCATGCCCTGAAGCTCACCGGCATGGCCGAGGCCTTCACGGAGCAGTTGAAGCAGCCCGATCTGGCGCGGCTGTCTTTTGAAGAACGCCAGGCTCAAGCTCAATGCCTGCGTCGAGGATATCGACTACAGGGCCCCCCGGGGCATCGATCAGTCCGTCATGATGCGCCTGATCGGCTCAGATCGGAGATCCGACCATCGCCGACGCCATCCTCGACCGGCTGGTTCACAATGCGCACAAGATAAATCTGAGGGGGGGATCGCTGAGGAAAAAATACGCAAGCTTGACTTGAGATAGGCTTTTATGATAAAGAACTCAAAAATCCAGCGTCGCTTCGCTCAGGCAGGGTGGCCGATTTGCTCCGGAATCGGTGGCCCTTTTCATCGGAATAGGCAGCCGGAGTTTCTCAGCTCGGGGGTTGTCCAAATTGGAGTGAATTTGCCGATGCCTTTCTTAATTTTTTTGTTGCCGAAAAGAAGTTAAATCATGCTCGACTGGACCAAATTATGCCCCTCTCTTCCCGGGTGTGTGAGAGGAAATTCCTTTTTCAGTTAATAATCATAAATTACGTGGGTCCTGTCAAAGAGGTCCTCTGGCAGCCCCTCATTTTCGACTGGTTGGGATGATGCATGAGAAGATCGATCGCTGTTATCTTGTTGGGCGCCTTCTGCCTGGGCACGATTGTTTCCGCATGCACGAAGGCGCCGGGAAGGATTACATCCATGCCACTGGAACTTCACGTTTCGCCGCAAGAGGTCCTGGTCGGCGACCCGATCCGCGTGACGGCAACGGGACTTCCGCCCGGGAAGGTCGCATCCCTGACCGTCTCCGGTCAGGACCAGTTCGGCAATCTCTGGTCCTCCAGCGCTTCTTTCCGGGCAGACATCGCCGGCACGATTGACCCTTCTCGCGATGCCCCGGTGGCGGGTACCTATAGCGGCGTGGACCCCTCCGGCCTGTTCTGGTCTATGAGCTGCCGGCCCGCAGGCGAAAGGATTTCTCCCTTCGTCGTGTTGCCCGCGTTCACCGTCGGATTGTCGCTCGACGGCCAAGAAAAGGTAAGCCGGGTCGTCACCCGGATCGCCCGCCGCGACCTCGAACGCCGGCCCGTATCCAACGGGATCGAGGGTGTCTTCCTGATGCCCCTCGAAATAAAGAAGCCGACGCCGGCACTGATTGTCCTGGGAGGCTCCGAAGGCGGCGTGAATGAAGGCTGGGCCGCAGTGATCGCCTCAAAAACCCGGTTGCCGACTCTGGCGCTGGGCTATTTCGGAGCCAAAGGCCTGCCGCCGACCCTGGAAAACATCCCCCTGGAGACAATCGAGAAGGCTTTGGATTGGCTGGTGCGGCAGCCGAACGTGGCCGACCGCGTCGGAGTAATCGGCGCTTCCCGGGGCGGCGAGCTGGCCATGCTGGCCGCCACCCTCTTTCCGAGGATCGAGGCGGTGGTCGGGTACACCCCCAGCGGCCTCATCTGGCAGGGGATCGGTGCCGGCGAGGCCCCCGCCTGGACGTACCGGGGAAAACCCTTCCCCTACTTGGCCTTTATGGAAGACGAAGCGGCACGAAACCGATTCAGAGAAGCCCAGCAGAAGGGCACGCCCTATCTGGATGCCCCATCTTTCCTGTATAGTCTCGGAAGACAGCAGGAACGCATCGAGGCCGCCACCATCCAAGTGGAGAGATCCAAGGCTGCCTTCCTGCTCATCGGCAACCCCGGGGACGGGGTTTGGCCCTCCGACTTGCTCTCCAGAACCGCCATCGACCGGCTCAGGACACACCGCCATCCCCGAACTTATGAACTCCTGACCTATGATGACGGAGGACATATGCTGATTCCCTACCCTTACTACCCCACCACCCTGCGGCAGTTCTATCTCCCCACCATCCGCATCTGGGAAGGGCTGGGGGGCACGGCCGTTGGGGCTGCCAGGGCGGCAGGAGATTCCTGGCCGAAGGTCGTCGGCTTTCTCCGCCGGGAATTGCGGGCCGAATAACCCTGGTCAGCGGGCGCTGACGTATGTCCTGCCATTCCCGGGTGCCTTGGCCGAACGCGGCAACAGCCCCTCGCGGCACCCCCCCCTTGCCCATCCGCCCACTCGGCTAAAGGCGTGATCTCCTGCCACCCGAACCACCAACGGTCTGTCGGCAGTCCCCTTGACAAAATGGTTTTGGATGATTATCCATATAGACGAATATGTAAGTGTTTGTAGTTGTAAATTTGTATAAAAATATTTTGACAAACATCCCCGAACCGGGCTAAAGGATTGTTCATCCTTCCGGCTTTTCATGTCCGTGCCCTTCGTCCCTCTTCCCGGGCGAGGGGCTTTTTTTTAACCGGAATCTCCCGGACAGCCCTATCCTTGCCCGCTTCAAGCCGGAAAATACGAAAAAACACGGAAGAAAGCAAAGTGAATCTCGGGCGAGACCCGATGAGTTCCCCATCGCCGGGTTGATTTCAACAGAAATAATTGGTATGCAAAATAGTATATTTTTATCCCGTTTGCAACGTTTTCCAGAGGACGGAACGCCGTTTCGCGCATGAGCACCAAACGATTGTGGATATTCGATTTCGACGGGACGATCTCCGGTCTGGTGGAGGACCGGAGAAAGGCCCGGCTCGATCCGGACTGCGCCGGAATGCTGGAGAATCTTCAGAAGGCGCCTCAGATCAAGGGGTATATGGATATTCCCAAGCTGATCGAGTCCATCGAGAGGTATGACGACGACCAGGCGTCGATTGCTGCATGAGATTACAAGATGGGAGCCACGATAGTTTCAACTAAAAAATTGACATG
>Ga0067045_1002583_pt1 | contig 84350 bp, 77 predicted proteins | sample TerdegcTABiofilm_FD_59184 | JGI IMG/M metagenome (GOLD analysis project Ga0067045, IMG submission 59184) | Combined Assembly of (Gp0054472, Gp0054536) Wastewater bioreactor microbial communities from Singapore -Terephthalate degrading... | reverse complement strand
TCAGAACCACCGACGTCACCGGGGTCACGAAACTTCCCGAAGGGGTGGAGATGGTCATGCCCGGAGACAACGTCACCCTCACCATTGAGCTGGTTTCCCCCATCGCCCTGGAGAAAGAGCTCCGCTTCGCTATCAGGGAAGGCGGCAAAACCGTAGGTGCCGGGGTGTGCACCGAGATCATAGAATAGAGGGGATGGAAGATGAGGCAACTTGTGACGCTTGCATGTACAGAGTGCAAGAACAGAAACTATACAACAACAAAAAATAAACAAAAGACGCCAGACAGACTTGAAATAAAAAAGTATTGCAGGTTTTGCAAGAGGCATACCTCTCATAGGGAGACAAAATAAAAGGCCAGTAGCTCTAACGGATAGAGCACCGGACTCCAAATCCGGGTGTTGGGGGTTCGAATCCCTCCTGGCCTGAAATGTATGGAGATGCCATGGATTTTAAAGAAAAAATTGAGATTGTAAAGGCATATTTCAGGGATGTTTATCTGGAAGGAAAGAGGATTACGTGGCCTTCAAGAAAAGATGCCCTGAAGGGCACATACATTGTGTTAATAACTGTTTTTGTGTCGGCCCTTTTTCTTGGTATTGTCGATATAGGCCTGGCAAGACTGATTCAGGCAATTTTACGTGGATAATCGGGTAGAAAAGAGATAATCAGATGGAAAAGAAATGGTATGTAGTCCACACCTATTCCGGCTACGAACAGAAAGTAAAAGAAAACCTCGAAGAAAACATCAAAAACGGTAAGATGGAGGAATTTTTCGGGGATATCATTGTCCCATCTGAAATCATCATGGAGAAAGTGAAGGGACAGGTAAAAAAATCACAGCGTACTGTTTTTCCTGGGTACATCATCGTGAACATGGTTATGAATAATGATACCTGGTATTTGGTAAGAAACACGCCAAAAGTTACTGGTTTTGTCGGGTATGACAAGATGAATCCACCACCTCTGCCTGAGCATGAAGTGAATGAGATCATTTATGCAATTCAGGAAGGAAAAGGGAAAATTAAGCCAAAAATCAGATTTGAAAAAGGGGACGGGGTTAAAGTTACCGAAGGACCATTCGCAAATTTCACGGGGAATGTTGAGGAGATAAAACCTGAAAAAGGCAAGGTAAAAGTTCTGCTCAATATTTTTGGCAGAACAACACCTGTTGAGCTTGATTTCATACAGATAGAAAAAATTTAAAGGAGTTCAGAAATGGCAAAAAAAGTCGTTGCTTTGGTCAAATTGCAATTGCAAGCAGGTCAGGCAACTCCATCACCACCAGTGGGACCTGCGTTGGGCCAGCACGGTGTTAATATTATGGAATTTTGCAAGGCTTTTAATGAGAAAACGAAGTCTCAGGAAGGAACTGTTATTCCGGCGCTTATCACGATTTTTTCGGATCGAACCTTTACCTTTGTTACGAAGACACCACCCGCTACATTTCTCATCAAGCGAGCTGCAAAACTTGCAAAAGGATCAAATAACCCAAAGAAAGAGATAGCGGGAAGCATCACAAAATCACAGGTTAAAGATATAGCACAACTCAAGATGGTGGACCTCAACGCCAAAGATATTGAAGGCGCAATGAAAATCATAGAAGGCTCCGTACGGAGTATGGGTCTGGAGGTTGTGGAAGGATAGTAAAGCTCTCGGCTTACAGCTCATAGCTTTCAGTAAAATCCTTTTTATTTTTTGCTGACAGCTCATAGCTGGCCGCTGACAGATTATATGTTTTATACAAGGAGTAACGTATGGCACGGATAGCAAAGAAATACGCTGAGGCAATAAAAAAGGTTGACAGGGAAAAAAGATACGATATGGACGAAGCCTTGGATCTTCTTCCCCAAGTGACCTTTGCAAAATTTGATGAGACAGTAGAAGTTGCACTTCGGCTTGGCGTTGATCCTCGACATTCTGATCAGATGGTAAGAGGGAGCGTGGCACTTCCGAATGGACTGGGGAAGAAAGTCAGGGTTCTTGTTTTTGCCAAGGGGCAAAAGGAGAAAGAGGCCGAAGAAGCTGGCGCAGATTTTTTTGGTGCAGAAGAGCTCATCGAAAAAATACAGAAGGGCTGGATGGACTTTGACAAGGCAATCGCAACGCCTGATATGATGGGTATGGTAAGCAAGCTTGGAAAGATTTTAGGTCCACGAGGGCTTATGCCGAACCCAAAGGTTGGGACCGTTACTTTTGACGTTGCGAAAACCGTGAAAGAGATGAAAGCAGGTAGGGTAGAATTTCGGGTCGACAAAGCAGGCAATCTTCACGTCCCCGTTGGTAAAATAAGTTTTGGAAAAGAAAAGCTCCTTGAAAATGTTAACTCACTTCTCGATGTAATCTTACGATTGAAACCACCTTCAAGCAAAGGGACGTATGTGAAAGGCATCGCCATTTGCACAACTATGAGTCCGGGTATAAAAATTGACCCAGCATACGTGAGAAATATAAGCAAATAGGGAATAAGTCAGAGAAAGTAGGTGTTCCGCAATGCGGAATTAAACGATAACGGCCTACCGAGATTTATTGCAACGTCGCTTTCCTGACTTTCCATATAAATTTTTCAGAAAGGAGGGATGGAAACCATTGGAACGAAAAAAGAAGGAAAAGGTAGTTGAGGAATTACAGGCAAAACTTGCCAGACTCAATGCCATGTTTCTCGCTGAATACAGCGGAACAAACATGTCTCAGATGACAAAGCTGAGAAGAGAACTCCGAAACGTTGATGTTGAATTCAACGTTGTAAAGAATACGCTTCTCACGATTGCATCACGGGGAACAAAGGCAGAGGCATTACAGGATATGTTCAACGGGCCGAATGCTATCATTTGTATCAACAAAGACCCCTCAAGTGCGGCTAAAGTTTTATCTGGTTTGGCAAAGGATATTCCAAGTCTTAAGCTGAAATCAGGGTTCCTTGGCGATAGGGTTATTACGACTGAAGAAATCCTAAGACTTGCCACAATTCCATCGAAAGAGGTTCTGGTTGGCAAGTTCCTTGGGTTGCTCCAGGGTATGCCTCAGCGGTTGCTGTATGTGCTTTCTGGCAATATGAACAAATTAGTGATGACACTGAATGCAATTAAATTTCAAAAAGAACAAGCATAAAGGAGGTAATTCATGAGTGTTACGAAAGAAGATGTAATCCAATTTATCGAGAACATGACAGTTCTTGAACTCTCTGATTTTATAAAGGCCTTAGAAGACAAATTTGGAGTTACTGCTGCAATGCCCGTGATGGCCGCAGGCGCAGCACCAGCAGCCGCAGGCGCAGCACCAGCAGCGGAGGCAGCCGAAGAGAAAACCGAGTTTAACGTAATTCTTACCGGCTACGAAGCTGACAAGAAAATCCAGGTAATCAAAGTTGTACGCGCTATAACAAGTCTTGGCCTCAAAGAAGCAAAAGACCTTGTTGAGGGAGTGCCAAAGCCGGTGAAAGAAGGAGTGTCGAAAGACGAAGCAGCAAACATCAAGAAGCAACTCGAAGAAGTAAGCGGTCAGGTCAAAGTAGAGTAAACATGACAGTGTTCGTGGGTTCAAAGGTTCTCTGGGTTGAGCGATATCAGCTTGGTGAACCTTTGAACCCTCATTTCTTTGAAACCTTAAAAGCATGAGGTGAAAAAAAATATGAGGGAAACCTTTAACAATAAGATTTTCAGGAAGAATTACGGCAAGATCAAGGAGATTCTTGATATCCCTAACCTCATTGAAATCCAACTTGATTCTTATACTAACTTTCTCCAGAGAGATATTGCACCGGAAAAAAGAGCAAATATTGGCTTACAAGCAGTTTTTAAGAGCGTATTTCCTATTAAAGATTCACATGATACGACATCCCTTGAGTTTGTGAAATACGAAATGGGTGATCCGAAAAATTCTGAAGAGGAATGTCTTTTCAGAGGATTAACGTATGCAGCGCCTATGAAGGTCACCATAAGACTCGTTGTATGGAATATTGATCCTGTAACAAAAACAAAAGATATCAGGGCCGTCAAGGAACAAGATGTGTATTTTGGAGAGATCCCCCTTATGACAGAAAGGGGAACCTTTATCATCAATGGCACTGAAAGAGTCATTGTGAGCCAACTTCATAGGTCGCCCGGGGTTTACTTTGATGCTGATCAAACAAAGTCACCAACAAGCGGGACCCTTGCATATACCGCGCGTATTATTCCGTACAGAGGTTCATGGCTTGATTTTGAATTTGACCACAAAGAGCTTGTATACGTTCGCATAGACAAAAAGAAGAAAATCCCCGTAACCCTCCTTCTGAAGGCATTGGGTTATTCTGAAAAAGAGATACTTGATTATTTTTACGAAAAAGAGAAGGTCATTATAAAAGAGGGTAAGTTTTATAAAGAGACTCCTCTATCACTCCTTATTGGTCAAAAAGCTCGCCACGATATCGTCAATATCAAGACTGATGAGATTCTTATAAAGAAACATAAAAAGATAAGCAAAGCCGATATCAAGAAGATGGAAGCGGCCAATATTAAAGAAATACCGGTGGAAGAAGATGATATAATCGGCAAAGTAACATCATCCGAGATTATTGATCCGAAAACAAAAGAGATCTTGATCCCCATAAATAAGCCCATAACAAAAGAGGATCTTGATACGATCTCGAAGAAAAAGGTAAAAACCTTCGAGATTCTCTTTATAGACAACCTGAATGTTAGTCCGTCGTTGCGGAATACCCTTGAGACAGATAAAGTCAACACAAAAGATGATGCCCTTCTCGAAATTTATCGAAAACTCCGACCCGGTGATCCGCCTACCATAGAGTTTGCAGAAGCTCTCATCCATAACATGTTTTTCAGCCCGGAACGATATGACCTTTCAAGGGTGGGGAGACTTAAGATTAACCACAGATTAGCCCTTGATGTACCCCTTGATGTATCTACCTTGAGGAGGGAGGACATTATAGAGGTTGTACGACACCTCCTAAAGCTTAAGGATGCACGTGGACCAGGGGATGATATAGACCATTTGGGTAACAGAAGAGTCAGAACAGTTGGAGAACTTCTGGAAAATCAGTTCCGGATGGGTCTTGTACGGATGGAGAAGGCCATTAAGGAAAGATTGACGTTCCCCGAGATGGAAACTCTTATGCCCCACGACCTTGTCAATCCAAAACCGGTAGCAACAGCAGTCAAGGATTTCTTTGCTTCGAGTCAGCTTTCCCAGTTTATGGACCAGACAAACCCATTGAGCGAGATTACGCACAAGAGGCGGTTAAGTGCACTTGGCCCCGGAGGCCTCACAAGGGAAAGGGCGGGTTTCGAGGTGAGGGACGTACACCCTACGCATTATGGGAGGATATGTCCGATCGAGACTCCTGAAGGCCCCAACATTGGCCTTATCGCCTCCCTTTCAACATATGCAAAGGTCAATGAATACGGTTTTATTGAAGCGCCGTACCGAAAGGTTGAAAAAGGAAGAATCACTGATCAGGTACGGTATTTAAGCGCCCATGAAGAAGAGCAGTATTTTATAGCTCAGGCCAATAGTCCCGTTGATGAACATGGGAAGTTCAAGGAATCGCTCATATCTGCGCAAAAAGGAGGAGGATTCTTTCTCATAAGCCCTGAACAGGTAGATTTTATGGACGTTTCTCCTAAACAGCTTGTCAGTGCTTCAGCTTCCCTTATACCATTCCTTGAACACGATGACGCAAACAGGGCCCTTATGGGTTCAAATATGCAAAGGCAGGCGGTTCCGCTGGTAATCACTGAGGCACCTATTATCGGAACTGGAATGGAAAAGGTTGTGGGAAGAGACTCCAGGGTTACCATAACTGCAAAACATACTGGTGTTATTAAGAGTGTTGATGCGAACAGAATAATCCTCAAGTATGAAGAGAAGACAAAACATGATGAGCCTGTAACCAAGATTGATGTTCATAACCTTCTCAAGTTCAGGCGATCAAATCAGGATACATGTATTAATCAGAGAGTGATCGTGAAAGAAGGGGACTTTGTGAAAAAAGGTGACGTCCTCGCTGATGGTCCTTCCACAGATCGCGGTGAACTTGCTCTTGGAAAGAATGTGCTTGTGGCCTTTATGCCATGGCGTGGATATAACTATGAGGATTCTGTTCTTATCAATGAACGACTCGTGAAGGAAGATGTATTTACCTCTATCCATATTGAAGAGCTGGAATGTGTTGTACGTGACACAAAGCTTGGGAAGGAAGAGGTGACCAGAGACATACCCAATGTTGGCGACGAAACCCTGAAAGACCTTGATGAAAGCGGTATTATACGGATTGGTGCAACCGTCAAACCGAATGATATCCTCGTTGGCAAGGTCACTCCAAAAGGTGAAACGCAGTTAACGCCAGAAGAAAAGCTCTTGCGGGCCATATTCGGTGAAAAGGCAGGGGATGTGAAAGATACATCATTACGGGTTCCCCACGGCATTGAAGGAATCGTGACCGATGTGAAGGTTCTTTCGAGAAGAGGGATTGATAAGGATGATCGGAGCAGGGACATAGAAGACAAAGAGGTATCGAATATCCTCAAGGATCAGGAAGACCAGATAAAGATTATTCTTGAAAGCACGAGAGAAAAGATCAACAGCCTTTTCCTTGGAAGAACAGCTACTGCAGATATTAAAGATGATCGCGGTAAAACAGCCATAAAGAAAGGCGAGATATTTACCAAGGAAAAAATCGACCACATTAGCATTGATAAGCTGCAGGATGTGGATTTCAATGATAATGAACTTGAGGCAAAGATATCGAAAATCCTCGACAGTAAAGAAAATCAGATTGAAATTATAAAGCTTTATTACGAGGATAAAATTAACAAAATAAAGAAAGGGGACGAACTTCCGCCCGGCGTCATAAAGACTATAAAAGTCTATGTAGCCATGAAGAGAAAGATTGCGGTAGGTGATAAAATATCAGGCCGGCATGGAAACAAAGGAATCGTTTCAGTAATACTTCCGGAAGAAGATATGCCGTTCATGGATGATGGGACTCCAATTGACATCGTACTCAATCCCCTTGGCGTTCCATCAAGAATGAACGCTGGGCAGATCCTGGAAACTCATCTTGGCTGGGCAGCAAAAGAACTTGGAAAGAGAATAGGAGAATTGGTTGACAAATACTATAAGGAAAGCTATTCGCCAGAGGCGATTAAGGCACAGCTAAAAAAGATATTTAACCATGGAGAGTTGAAAAACTTTGTTGATAAGCTGAGCGACGAAGAGGTTGTAACCCTTGCGAGTACCATGAGAGAGGGTATCCATATAGCTGTTCCTGTTTTTGATGGTGCAAAAGAAAACGAAATTAAGGATCTTTTCAAGATGGCTGGGTTAGCTGATAGCAGACAGACAACACTTTATGATGGAAGGACCGGAGAGCCTTTTCATCATAAAATTACTGTTGGGTATATGTATTTTCTGAAATTACATCACCTTGTAGACGATAAAATCCATGCCAGATCCATTGGACCCTATTCTCTTGTCACCCAGCAGCCGCTCGGTGGTAAGGCACAATTTGGAGGTCAGAGACTGGGAGAAATGGAGGTCTGGGCCCTTGAAGGATATGGGGCAGCATATTCACTCCAGGAATTTTTAACAATAAAATCAGATGACGTGAATGGAAGGATACGGGCGTATGAGGCTATCGTAAAGGGCGAAGATGTCCTTGAGCCAAGCCTGCCAGAGTCATTCAATGTTTTGGTAAAAGAGCTGCAAAGTCTGTGCATTAATGTGGATCTGGTGAAGGAAGAATAACGTTACGAGTTGCGAGTTCCGAATTTCGGGTTATAACCCGGAATGCAAAACCGTAACCGTTTAACGAAGGAGGCATGAAATTGGAAGATTACTTTAAGGTTTATGACAAACAGAAGGATCCGTTGAGCTACGCGGCCATCAAAATATCGCTTGCTTCCCCTGAATTGATAGAGAAATGGTCATATGGGGAGGTCAAGAAACCAGAAACAATCAATTATAGAACATTCAAGCCCGAGAGGGATGGATTATTTTGCGCCAAAATATTCGGTCCTGTGAAGGATTATGAGTGCATCTGCGGCAAATATAAAAGAATGAAACACCGGGGTATTATTTGTGAGAAGTGCGGCGTTGAAGTAATCCAATCAAAGGTACGAAGGGAGCGGATGGGCCATATAAAGCTCGCCTGTCCGGTAGCGCACATCTGGTTTCTAAAAAGCATGCCAAGCAAAATTGGTACTTTGCTCGAACTCACGATTAAAGAAGTTGAGCGTGTTCTTTACTTTGAAATGTATATTGTCATTGAGCCTGGTTCATCGCCCTATAATTTCTGTGAACTTATATCTGAAGAAAAATATCTTGAAGCACGGGATAAATACGGGCCTGATTTTGTTGCCGGTATTGGTGCAGAGGCGATGAGGGATTGCCTGAAGAAGATAGAAGTTGACAAGCTTACGCAACAGCTCAGAGATGAGATGCGAGATGCAAAAAGCGATGCAAAGAAGAAAAAGCTCGCCCGTCGTCTACGGGTCGTTGATGCCTTTAGAGCTTCAAGTGTAAAACCTGAATGGATGATTCTCGATATCATTCCTGTCCTTCCTCCTGAACTTCGGCCTCTCGTTCCCTTGGATGGCGGTAGATTTGCCACTTCCGACCTCAATGATCTGTACAGGCGAGTTATCAACAGGAATAACAGGCTTAAAAGGCTTATGGAGCTGAATGCACCCGAAATCATTATCAGGAACGAAAAGAGGATGCTTCAGGAGGCGGTCGACGCGCTTTTCGATAATTCAAAAAGAGGAAGGGTTGTAACTGGGACCAGCAAGAGGCCCCTCAAGTCGCTCAGCGATATGCTTCGGGGAAAACAGGGAAGATTCCGTCAGAACCTTCTTGGAAAAAGAGTTGACTACTCCGGAAGATCGGTGATCGTGGTAGGACCTGAGCTGAGACTTCACCAGTGTGGTCTTCCAAAATATATGGCCCTTGAACTTTTTAAACCCTTCGTGTATAACCGCCTCATTAAAAAAGGTTTTGCAACCACAATCAAAAATGCGAAAAAGATTGTTGAAAAGGAGCGTCCAGAGGTTTGGGATGTTCTCGACGAGGTAATCAAGGAACACCCTGTCCTCTTGAATAGAGCTCCCACATTGCACCGGCTTGGCATCCAGGCTTTTGAGCCCCACCTCATTGATGGTAAGGCTATCCAGCTCCATCCTCTTGTGTGCCCTGCTTACAATGCTGATTTTGACGGGGACCAGATGGCAGTTCATATACCGCTTTCTGTGGAGGCGCAGACAGAAGCACGGGTGCTCATGATGTCCACAAACAATATCCTTTCTCCTGCGAACGGGAAACCTATTATTGTCCCAACACAGGATATCGTTCTTGGACTTTACTATCTTACAATTGAAAGAAAATATAGAAAAGGCGAAGGCAAAACATTTGCTGATCCGGAAGAAGTGATGATTGCCTATGATTCCGGGGAGGTAGATCTCCACTCACGGATTAAGGTCAGGCTCAATGGCAAACCTGTGGAGACAACTACGGGAAGGATCATACTGCGCGATGTCATTGAAAATGCCTTGTCCGAATTAGAACCAAAGAAGAGACAATCTGTTCTTGACGACATGTTCAGCATCATCAACAGGATTATGGACAAGAAAACTATCGGACTCCTTGTTGACAAGTGTTACCGGGATGCTGGAGAGAAATGTACCGTTATCCTTTCTGATAAGCTGAAAGACTTGGGTTTCCACTACGCAACCCTTGGTGGCATATCAATCTGTATTGACGACATGAAAGTGCCAGACAAGAAGAAACAACTCATCGATAAAGCAAACAAGGATGTCCTGGATGTTCAGAAACAGCATGCTGAAGGATTGATCACGGATGGTGAGCGTTACAATAAAGTCATCGACATCTGGGCGAGCGTAACCGAAGAAATTGCCAAGGAGTTGATGGATGAGCTTGGTTCAGAAAAGGTAATAGGTCTTGATGGGAAACCTGTTTTAAATGCGAGTGGCAAACCAGAGTACCAGAACAGTCTCAATCCCATTTTTATGATGGCTCATTCTGGCGCTCGAGGTAATGCACAGCAGATTCGACAGCTGGCCGGTATGAGGGGTCTTATGGCAAAACCCTCTGGCGAAATTATTGAAACGCCGATTACGAGCAATTTCAGAGAAGGTTTGGACGTGTTGCAGTACTTTGTATCTACCCATGGAGCTCGGAAAGGTCTTGCAGATACTGCTCTGAAAACAGCAAATTCTGGATACCTCACGAGGAGGCTTGTTGATGTTTCTCAAGATGTTGTAGTCTCTGAGTATGATTGCGGTACCTTTGATGGGATAGAGGTGGGTGCCCTTACAGAGGGTGGAGAAATCATTGAGCGGCTTGATGCGAGAATTCTTGGACGAGTCGTGCTTGAAGATTTAAAGGACCCTGACACCGGTGAGATTATTGTCAGGAGAAATGAAGAAATCACTGAAAGTCATCTGAAGAAAATCGAAGACGCGGGTTTTGAAAAGATTAAAATCCGATCGGTACTCACATGTAGATCACGGAGAGGGGTTTGCGTTCTGTGTTATGGAAGGGATCTTTCACGAGGAAGGCTTGTCAGTATTGGTGAAGCTGTCGGTATTATCGCCGCCCAGTCGATCGGTGAACCAGGTACCCAGCTTACCATGAGGACCTTCCATATCGGCGGTGCTGCGTCACGGCGAGTAGAGCAATCGACTCTTGAGGCTCGTAACGACGGGTATGTCAAGCTTCTCAACGTAAAAACTATCAAGAATAGAGAAGGTATCCCTGTTGTTATGAACAGGAATGGAGAAATCGCCATAGAAGATGAAACAGGGAAAGAACGGGAAAAATACCATGTTATTTATGGCGCGAAGCTCATGGTTGAAGCTGACCAATATGTCAAGGGCGGCCATGTTCTTGCGGAATGGGATCCCTATACCATCCCTATTCTCTCTGAAGTGTCTGGAAAGGTTAAGTTTGGTGACATCATCGAAGGCGAAACCATGCAGGAAAGTAAAGACGAGCTCACAGGTCTGTCGTATAAGGTCATTATGGAGCCGAAAAATCCTGATAAGAGGCCGAGGGTGTCTATAAAGGATGAGAAAGGCAGAACGATTGTTGTTGCTGACAGCCCTGCACGATATATACTTCCTGTTGGGGCTCACATCGTTGTGAATGAGGGTGATGATATCCATGCAGGAGACGTAATCTCAAAAATGCCACGAGAAACCACAAAGACTAAAGACATCACCGGCGGTTTGCCACGGGTTGCGGAACTTTTTGAAGCAAGACGCCCGAAAGAGAACGCGATTGTAAGTGAAATAAATGGTACCGTATCTTTTGGAAAAGTATCAAAAGGGAAAAGGGAAATAATTGTAACGTCTGATGATAAATCGGAGTATATAGAGCCTAAAAAATATAGCATCCCAAGAGGAAAACATATAATTGTTCATGAAGGCGATTACGTGAAGGCTGGAGAAGCCCTCATGGACGGTCCCGTTGATCCCCACGATATCCTGCACATTTCAGGACCAAAAGACCTGGCGAGGTACTTGGTGGATGAAATACAGGAGGTTTACCAGCTCCAGGGCGTTAAAATCAATGACAAACATATCGAAGTTATTGTACGGCAAATGTTGAAAAGAGTGCGGATTGTAGAGGTTGGCGATACCAACTTTATCATGGATGAAGCGGTGGAATGGTGGATTTTCGAGGAGGAGAATAAACGAGTTGTGGATGCAGGAGGAAGACCTGCTCAGGCACAACCGTTGTTTCTTGGTGTAACGAAAGCTTCTCTCATTACGGACAGCTTTATCTCCGCCGCAAGCTTTCAGGATACAACAAAGGTTTTGACTCAGGCAGCAATCGAAGGTCGTGTTGACTACCTGAGGGGCCTCAAAGAAAACGTTATCATGGGTCGAATCATACCTGCCGGAACAGGTTTCATGAAATACAGAATGTATGACATGGTAACAAAGGATAAAATATTACCGGAGGCAATCGAACAGGCAGCAGAATCCGAACAAGCAGTTTAGTTTCTTAGCCTCCGCTCTGCAATAGCAGCCTCTTCGCTTTTCGGGAAGAGTTCTATAACTTTCTTTAGAACAGTTGTAGAACTCTTCTTGTCTTTTACGGCATAAAAGGCGTCTGCCTGTGCGAGCAAAGCCCTTGGTACTTTCTCGCTTTTTGGATACTTATCGACAAGCTCCTGAAAGGAGAGTATAGCCTTCTCATAGTTTTTAACGCTCATATAACTTTCGCCAATCCAGTATAGTGCATTTGGGGCTAAAGGTGTTCCCGGATGTGTTTCTACAAAAGCTGAAAACTTCTTGATCGCGTCTTCATAAGATTTCTTTTGAAAGGCTTCAAAGGCATCCTTGTATGCAGTTTCATAATCCTTGTTCTGAGTACCAGAAGGAGAACGCTGGGTGATAGGGGGTCCCCCCGGAGAGACGGTGCCGGATTTCTTCAGAGAATTTATCTCGTTTTTCAACTCATTGAAGTATGTCCGTATCTGATATTCCAATTCATCTAATTTCCCAAAGATAATTTTGATTTTCTCATTTTTGTCATCTATTGCCGTAGAGAGGTTGATAAGCTGTTTTCGAATATTCTCATCTTCTTTTGCAAGTTCAGAAAAGCGCCGATCATTTTCGTATCTCATCCTGCTCAGCTCAGAATCGGTAGCCGAGATATTCCTTGCCAATCGTGTCGTCTCTTCACTGGTGGCACAGTTTGTAAGAGAGAAGAGCACAAACAGAGAGACGGTAAAGGCCTGAAAGAATATAACGAAGTTTCTTCTCCCCATGGTTTACCCCTTCTGATCTATGGCAAAATGAGCACGCCTATTTTTTGCCCACGCATCTTCTGTATGTCCAGGATCAGCCGGCATCTCTTTACCAAAGGATATCGTTCGGATTCTTTTCTCGTCAACGCCGAATTTCATGAGGTGATTCTTGACGACCTCAGCCCTCTTTTGGCCAAGGGCAAGGTTGTACTCAACAGTACCTCGTTCGTCACAATGACCTTCAACAACAATGCGTACGCCGCTATTTGCCTTCAGCCATTCACCCATTTCCCTGATTTTTGCCAGATCCACAGGCTGAACAGCATAGCTGTCATACTCAAAATAAATATCGCTCACAGGGATTGCCTTTTGAGCCTGAAGCGCCTTTTCCCGTTCGGCTCTCTCCCTCTCTGCTCGCGTTCGTGCCAGTTCTTCTTCGCTTATCCTCGCCTCTCGCTCCTTCCTTTTTAAAGCTTCTTCCTGCTCCAATCGTGCCTGTTCTTCAGCGGTCAGGGGTTTTAGTCCTGTTTGAGCTGGCTTAGATGCACATCCATAACTTACGAGCATTACAACAGCCAATAAGATTGCGAAATATTTCATTCTATTCCTCCTACTTCAATTTTCCGGGGCTCACGTCGCCTCCTCCACCAGCAAAGCTGTCGGAGCCTCCCGCACCCGCAAGCGGGTACCCGGCCCAAGAATGGGCTGGTAAATCTTTTTACCTTTCATAGCTTTATCTTAACGCAAAACCAATAATTAAAAACTCAAAACTGATATTCTATGGCACAAACTTTGGTTGCTCGGTATCCTTGTTCACAAGCTTGAGCATCCTCTTATTTTCACCATTATACAACATTATATAAACATTATATTGATCACCTTTCTTTGATGAATAAATAATGTATCGTCCGCATGGTGAAAAATGTGGCGAATCATTGATGCCTCCGCTGGTGAGCACTCTCTGGTTGGAGCCATCAACATTCATGGTACATATTTCAAAAGAACCATTAATTTTTGACACAAACGCTATGAGGTCGCCTTTTGGAGAAAAGGAGGGCGATGTGTTGTACGATCCCGAATAGGTGAGTCTCTTCACGTCGCCCGATGAAAGATCTTTTATGAAAACCTGTGGGCTTCCATACATGTCTGACACAAAGGCCATCTTCGATCCATCGGGTGAAAAAGACGGAGAGGTGAGAATCCCTTCTTTTGTGAGCACAGCTTTTTTCTGACGGCTGGCAGCATCAAAGGTATAAATCGTGGATTGGTTGCCAGATGTTCTTGCATACCCAAGGGTAGATTTTCCAAACCAGGTAGTTCCAAGCTTCATGCCGTCATCGCGTTCAGAATGGATATCTTTTCCTGTTTCCATGTCCATAATAAACAGGTTTGGTTTTCCTTCTTTGTATGAGGTGTATGCCAGGTATCTTCCATCAGGAGAAACGGATGGCGATACGGTAATATTGTGAAAATTCGTTACTTGCCTGATGTTTTGCCCATCAATGCCTGCAATATAAACGTCCTTGTTCCGTTTAACACCAGAAACAAAAACAACTCGTGAGCTCATAATACCCTTTTCCCCTGTTACTGCGAGAAGAATATCATCGGCAAGGCGGTGTACCAGCCTTCTCCAGTCTTCTGGTCTTGATTTGTATCGTTTTGCGAGGAGGAGGGATCCGTCGAGGGTATCGTAGAGGTATGATTCGAGAGCTATTTCTCCGTTGCTAATATTGAATTTTGATTTGCATAAAAGCTCGATTCCTAAGGAACGCCAGTTCGTGAATCGTATGTCCTTCTTTTCTATCCCCTCTTCAGTGAGTTCCCGGTCAAGGAGAGAGTTGGGAGCGACAATAAAGAAGCCTGACAGATCAAGGTCCTGGTTGAGGAGCTCGCTCATGTCCATTCTGAGCCTATCGGGCCTGTCACTCTGGAATGATGGTACACCTATGGTGATCTTCTTGTATGTTTTTCCATATACATCGAGGTACACCTTGGACTCTGCTGCTCCTGCGAAGATAATAAGGAATAATACAATAATCACGAACCTAAATTTTGTCATGTTCTTTCCACCTATCAAAAATTTCTATTAAGGCTTTTACTTGCGGCAGAAGGCTTTTCCCTTTCCTGCTCACCAAATAAAACGACCTTCTCAGATCCTCGATGCCTTTCACGCGCATACGAATAACGTGTCCTTGCGATATGGCTCCGCTTACTGCCATTTTTGACACACACGAGATGCCCATGCCACTCTTGACTGCCTCTTTAATGGCTTCCGTGTCAGTAAGCTCCGCAACAACCTGTAAGTCTGTCGCGGGATTTATGCCTGCTTTTTTTAAGGCAGAATAAAAAAAATTTCTTGTCCCCGATCCTTGTTCCCGTGCTATAAAGGGAAATTTCTTTAGGTTGTCCAACGGAATGGATGCGGGATAATTGGGGGGTGCAATAATAACAATTGTATCTTCGAAAAGTTTTTTGAACTCGAGTTTTTTCGAATTATCTCTGGCACCCACAAATCCTACATCGATCTGACCTTGTTCCATTTTGTCCATGATGTCTTTTGAGTCAGAAACAATAAGCTTGATCCGGATGCCATTATACTGGTCGCGAAAGATGTTCAGAACGTGAGGGAGAATATAGATACCCGGTATGGTGCTTGCCCCGACGATAATGGTGCCTTTTTTTAAACCTTTGAAGGCCTCCAATGCGTCAATCGTCTCTTTTCGCAACGCCATGAAATCCTTGCCGTATTTGAAAAGTATTTCACCGGCACGCGTGAGTGCAACCTGCCGTTTTGTTCTGTCAATCAGCTTTACACCAAAATACCCCTCGAGATCAACAATCTGTTTACTCACCGTGGGCTGGGTAATGCAAAGCTCTTCTGCTGCTTTTGTAAAGCTATGAAGTTCTGCAGTCTTTACAAAGGTTTCAAGGTGACGCAGGTCCATCATAAAAGCATAGTATATCCATGCCTGCCATTCAAGTAAAATAACCCTGAATAAAATCGGGCAATGAACAAGAGGCGAGAGGCGCTGGAATTTGCTGAAAAGACCGTAACGCGTGACGCGTAATCGGTTACTACTTATTTCAACACATCACGCGTTACCGATCACGGATTGCGGCTTTTTGCGCTCGTTGCCTTTTTGCTTCATACACGGCAATAGCAAAGCTTGTTGCCACGTTCAGCGATGGAAAATCAGGAGTTGTGGATATTTTGATGATTTGATCGCAGGTTTCCCGTGTAAGCCTTCTCAAACCCCTCTCATTTCCAAAGATAAGGCAGACAGGTCCTGTCAGGTTCGCCTCCCAGAGATGGACCGGTCCTCTTTCGTCGAAACCATAGCAAAAAAAGCCTGATTTTTTCATGGTAGCCAAATATCTCGCAAGGTTGACCACTCTCGTCACCGGAACTCGCTCCGCGCCTCCCCGTGAAACGGATACCACTGTCCCGGTGATACCACATGCTCTGTCCTTGGGAATGATAATTCCATTGATTTCGAGACAGGCGGCGCTCCTCATGATGTTTCCGAGGTTCTGAGGGTCGTAGACGCCGTCGAAGGCACAGACAACAGGGTCAGGGTGCGATACAATGTTTTTGAGAAACACATCTGGATCCGTGTAAGCAACCTCATCGTGCTCCAAATAGAGGTGTGAATGGGAATCCTTAAACTTTCTCGCAAAGGCTTCGCGGGGGATAATTCTAAAGGGCACCCCGAATCTCTTGGCTTCCTGAATAACGTCTTGGGAAACATGTTCGAATCCCTGTTCTATCCAGAGCCGGTGTATCCTGTCTGTGTTTTTCTGTATTGACTTTACTATACTATCTTTTTCCCGCAGATTCGGCATCGGCGATACCCCTTCCAATTTTTTCCAGGAGGGTGGCTGGATTCGGATTATCCCTTACGGCCCTTCCGAGAACAATATATGTGGCGCCGCGCCTGATTGCCTCCACGGGACCGATGGTTCTCTTCTGGTCATCCTTTTTTTCATCAACCCGGACTCCTGGGGTTACAATAACAAAGTCCTTTCCACACAACTCCCTGATTAATTCGATCTCAGTGCCACCAGCCACAACTCCATCCATGCCAGCCTCCTTTGCAAGACGGGCAAGATTTTTTGTGAGGACGTCCACGGAGATATGAATTCCCATCCGTTCTAATTCGGCATTATCAAGGCTTGTCAGGACGGTAACCCCGATCAATGTTGGACGATGTATATTGAGCGATTTTACCGCATTCTGGACCGCCTGTCTGGTTTCGTTCATCATGGTAAAACCACCCATTGTATGAACATTCAGCATGTCCACGCCCAGTTTTGCAGCCTCTATGGAGGCCTTGGAAACGGTGTTTGGTATATCATGGTATTTCAGATCGAGGAAGACTTTTGAATTTTTCATCTTGATAAAATCAACGATCTTTGGACCGCAGTGGGTGAAAAGCTGTTTCCCAACCTTGAACATTCCCACGTGGTCCTTGAATTTCAGAACAAGTTTCTGAGCCTCTTCAAAGTGTTCTACATCAAGGGCAAAAATAAAATGTTCCTTGGGATCCATACAACCTCCTCCATTGATTTGACAAACGACAGGCCATCCTTTAATCTTCTCCTGTGGAAAAAGAACGGGTATCGGATATTCTCCTTCTCTGTGTGGCTGCCATCTGGGGGATCAATTTTGTTGCCATGAAATATCTTCTTGCCTGTATCTCACCGGTAAACCTTGTCCTCTTCAGGTTTTTCTTCGGAAGTATTCTTTTATTTCTTTTACTCTTTTTTTTCGGAGATGTAAAGATACCGCTCAGGGATTTCCTCTCCCTCTGTTTGCTCGGTATTATCGGGATAACCATATACCAATTTTTTTTCACCTATGCGCTCAAATTCACGTCCGTAACGAATGTGAGCATTATTATTAATTCTGCACCCCTCTATGGCGGAATTCTCAGCAGCCTCTTCGGATTTGAGAAATTTCATAAAAAAAGGATTCTCTGTATTATCACCGGTTTTTTCGGAGTTTTTATCATTATTACGAAGGGGACGTTCTCGCTTGAGACAGGCGATGCAACAGGAAACATTCTTGCAGTAGTTTCGAGTTTTCTCTGGGCGCTCTATACAATTTTGTCCAAGCCGCTCCTTGACCGGCACTCACCGCTCAAAGTTACCACATATAGCATGATAACCGGATCTGTTCTCCTCATTCCCTTTGTGCCGTTTTACCTTGATCTCAATGAGCTTATGAGACTCTCCTTCTCCGGATGGGCGATATTGTCTTTCACCGTTGTATTTTCCATAGTTATTGCATTTTTTCTCTGGTACCGGGGTGTACAGAAGATCGGTCCTTCACGAACAATTATTTATCAATATTCAATTCCTGTCTTTGCTGCATTCTTTGCGTACCTTCTCATACATGAGCGGCTGTATGTTTCTCAACTTATTGGAGCGGCAATCGTTTTCTTGAGTCTCTGGCTGGCACGACGGAACTGACCGAACCAGGGATCCGTGACGCGTAATGGGTGACGCGTGATCGATTAATCCAAATTCAGATATGTTCTGAAATTATCGTGCCGGGTTTTCCTTAAACAAACCGTAGTGAAGCGAGGAAGCCTGGTCTTTTGCATCAGCAAAAGTCCCGATGCTGAACACGAGCGAAGGTCGCCCTCTCAATAGTCTATCCCCTTGATGGCTGTAACGCCTTGCTGATATATGTGCTTAATCTCTTTCATCTCAGTCACCACATCGGCTAATCTTATGATCTCTTCCGGTGCATCACGCCCCGTGATAATAACGTGAAGCCCTTCTGCTTTTTTCGCGAGGAATGCAGTAACTCTTTCCATAGTCAGGAGACCAAGGTTCATCACTACAGAGAGTTCATCAAGGATTAAAATGTCGTATTTCTTTTCCTGGAGGGTTTCCTCCATGAAAAACCAGGCTTCTTCTGCCATGGCGATATGGGGCCTGGGGTCATCCCCTCTGAAGACGAATCCCATTCCAAGGGGGTGGATATCAATATTTTTATTGACTGAAGGGCATACCTCCTGTTCGCCGGATTTTCCCTTTTCCTTGATGAACTGTATCATGAGAGTCTTCATGCCATAACCGCTGGCACGAAGGGCAATGCCAAGGGATGCAGTCGTTTTGCCCTTGCCGTTTCCCGTAAATACGATGATCATTCCTTTCTTCTTCATGAACCCCCCTAATGAAAATTCAGTGAAAAGTTAAAAGTAAAAAGTTAGAAGTTGTAAGTTCAGAATAATCATGAATTACAGAGAAGATTTCTCCCTCTGTACTTTTAATCCTTGTTGTTTATACCAAATCTTTTTTTGCAATAAACTTTTCACTTCTTACTTTTCACTTCCTTTCGGTTTTTTCTATCCTTTTATCGATCCGAGAGGAACGATCTTTGCGACAAGCCGGGAAATTCCTGCATTGTGCACCACGTTCACAACCTTTGATACATCCTTGTATGCTTCCGGCGCTTCTTCTGCTAAAGTTTCCTTGCTCGCAGCCTTTACAACAACTCCTCTCGTTTCCATTTCCTTGTAAATTGAGCGGCCTTTTGCCGACTTGATTGCCTGAGACCTGCTCATAACCCGCCCGGCACCGTGACAGGTACTGCCAAAAGTCTCCTCCATTGCCTTCTCGGTTCCACAAAGCACATATGATGCCCTGCCCATGTCTCCCGGAATCAAGACTGGCTGACCGACCGATCTGTACCGGGACGGTACTGCCGGATTGCCTGGTGCAAACGACCTGGTTGCGCCTTTCCGGTGGACACAGACCTCGGTTATTTTTTTATGGAACATATGTTTTTCGATCTTTGCGATGTTGTGACACACATCGTACACGAGGGAGAGCCCGAGCGCGCTCCGGCTTGTCCTGTAAATCCCCTCGAAGGTTTCACGGACCCAATGGGTGATCATCTGCCTGTTCGCAAAGGCATAATTTGCCGCACCCGCCATGGCTGAAAGATACTTCTGGCCTTCATCGGTTTGGATAGGCGCGCAGCATAGCTGCCTGTCCGGGAGAGAGATTCCATACTTTCCCGAGGCTTTGATCATCTCCCGGATGCTGTCATCACAAATCTGATACCCAAGGCCTCTGGAGCCGGTATGAATCATAATGGTGACCTGCCCCTCGAACAGACCGAAGCTTTCTGCAGCACGGGAGTCATATACCTCCTGAATAAACCCAACTTCGACAAAATGGTTGCCGCTTCCCACGGTTCCCAATTGGTCTTTTCCTCTTTCGTAGGCCCTGTCGGATACGGCATCCGGGTCGGCACCATCGAGACGGCCGCCATCCTCGATGAACGTGAGGTCTTCCTGTGATCCATACCCATTCTCAACAGCCCATCCAGCCCCCTTTTTGAGAACCTTTTTCAACTCGTCCCTTGAGAGCTTTAAGTCCTTTCTATGGGAGCCGAGACCGCTCGGAATATTAATGTAAAGGGCATCTATAATCTCCTTAATCCGGCTTCTTGCTTCATCCACGCTCAACACGGAGCGTATCAGCCGAACCCCTCAGTTAATGTCATACCCCACACCGCCGGGCGACACCACCCCCTCCTTCAGATCGAAGGCGGCCACTCCCCCGATCGGAAAGCCATAGCCCCAGTGAATATCGGGCATGGCCATGGAGGCATGGACAATGCCGGGGAGCGTGGCAACATTCTCTACCTGCTTCATACTCTCGTCCGTTCCAAGGACCCTGAGCAGCTCTTCATCGATATAAATAAGCCCGGCCACCCTCATGGCACCATGTTTTTCAATCATGAACCGAAAATCGTCAATCTTCTGAAGATAAGATTTTTTTTGCTCGTTCATAATGACCTCTACATAAAGTATACGCTTCTTACTACTTCCGAACGATTAGATATCCAGAAAGATGGTGGCTTTCAGCAGATTACCCTGTTGCTGTATCGCAAATTTGTGATAGGTAGCAGCCTTGATTTCTTTCTTAACAGGGTGCCGGCCGGGATCAAAAAACTCACCGGCTAGAATGAATTCAAGCCTCTCCCTTTCCTCTGATACCGAGAATGAACATGGTAAGAATTTTTCGGTATCCCATAAGTAAAGAAGATCGTTCAGAAAAACAACCAATGCCTCCTCTTCCTTGTTCATTGTTATCTTTCTTGTGCATCGTGCCTCAATCGTATCAGGATCTGTAATGAGAGAGAACAACGCGTTTCCCCCGTGTATGAAAATCTCTGACAGGTTTCTACCGTAAATCTCGAGGCCTATATCAGCTTCATGTCCAATGATCTTGTATCTATTTTCAAGCGTGCTTATCGTTTTAGCCTGATCACCACTAACCATAATAAGTAAGTATAGTACATTGATAAAAATGAAGTGCACGAAATTTGAGCTCTTTGCACACAAAAAAATTAAATTTTTTTAATTTTTTTCTTGACAGGCCGATATTCTATTGATATAAGAATTAAAAAATTTTAATAAAAGGAGGTGGTATGGGCTTTTTGAGTCATAAAAATATTAATAAGGAGGAAAGAATGAAGAAGTTTATAGTGGTAGCTATTGCAGTACTTCTTGCAATTCCTGCAGTAAGCTTCGCAGGAAGCGCCACAAGCAGATGGGATTTAACGCTTGGCGGCTACATTGAATTTGATATGGGCTGGGCTGACAGGACGGTAAATGCGGACTATGCAACAGCTCCGAGAAAGTCTTATGGTACATTTGAGAACAGAGATGCCGAGTACGCCAGCGAATATGCAGCCGGTGGTGCAGGCAGGCTCTGGTGGATCATCAAGGGCCCTGACGCATGGGGCGGCAAGACAAGCGGTTATGTGGAAGGCGACTTCAGGGGCCAGTCAGGAGATTATGGCGAGTTCAACCTGAGGCATGCATGGATGAAGATCGACTGGGCTAACGACAGCCTCCAGATCGGTCGTCAGTGGCAGCGCTGGGGCGCTCACTCTCCCTTCGGCGGCTACCTGCTCGCATTCTCCGGCCTTGGACCGTCTCTGAAGGGCCAGAGGAACGAGGCAATCGTGTGGGATCACAAGTTTGCCAAGGACTGGTGGTGGTACCTGGGTGTATACCACAACTCGGGCAACGATATGGGTTCTCGTAACTCTGCTGCTTTTCTAGACTTTGACAACAGCCCATATCCCTTTATCGAAGGCGGTATCAAGTATGCATCCGACTCCTGCGGCAGGATCGGAAACCAGATCATGATGTTTGACATCGGCGGTTTCCTGGGATGGGAGCGGAATATCTGGGGTATCACTGACCTTGCAACCTTTGTCACCTATGATGACGATTTGGCACAGGCCTGGGGATTGGCAGCGAAGTATTATGTCCCCATCATTCCTGAAAGAAAAGGGAACAAGGCAGGAGCCCTTGGTATCGGCGGTAATGCCTTTGTAGGCCAGAACCTATCATGGTATAACGGCCCGTCAGGTTCGTTAGCCTATGTTACTGACCCCGGCATACCTTTTTTTGTAGATCCAAACTTTTCTTATCCTCATCAGTGGGGCGGCTGGTTCCAGTTAGACTACTGGTTCACAAACGCAGTTTCTATCCATGGCTGGTACTCCCACGCAAAGAACAATTTCAGCAAAAGAGCTAAAACATATGGCTTGGTTAGCGCGAACCTACCAGAACAGAACCAGCAGTATATTGTCAACCTGTCCTATGACGTGAACCCTGCCATGAGGTTCGGTATTGAGTACGCCCACATCCGGACGAAATATGCAAACTACACCAGGGCTACTATTGAAGATGTTCCAACTATAATAGCAGACAAGAAAGGCAATTTGAACACAATCAGGATCGGTGCGTGGTACTTCTTCTAAGAAAAGCGAAGGTTGCAACGCAAGGGAGGCTTCGGCCTCCCTTTTTTATTCTCCATAATTTCTGATACGGAATATATCGACGAGATTCTCTTCTTATTGACAGGGTGGGTGGGTTTTGTTATGCTCTTTTGCAGTTCAGTGCCGGAGTGGTGGAACTGGAAGACGCGCCGGACTCAAAATCCGGTGCCCCTTGTGGGCATGGGGGTTCAAGCCCCCCCTTCGGCACCAATAGAGTGGTCATCCGGAAATGGTAATCGGTAATCTGTAAAAACGAAAGCATTTATTTCTTCGCAATCCCTTTTAATCTTTTTGCCACAAGTCGGTAGATTTCTTCCTTATCTCGTTTGCCTATACCGACGATCTCAACTACTTCTATTTCTTCCCCAATAAGGCGATAGACAATCCGATAAGCCTTTTTTGCCACATAGAGTTTATAATATCCTGTGAGATCGAGACCTAATTTATTACCTAAAGGATCACCCAGAAATGGGTTATCCTGTAAGGAAATAGCTTTCTTGATTACCTGGGTCCTGATTGATTTGTCGAGTTTCTTAAGATCATCTTCTGCATATTCTGTAAATACGACTTTATAGGCCATAGCGCTTTTTTATATCGTCAAGGCTTACATTATGAGAAGGGTCATAATGCTTCATACGCTTCTGAACCATTTCGTATATCTCAAAATGCTCAAGGACTTCTTCCATCTCCTTTAAAGCTGCATACTCATCAGACGAGACAATGACCGCCTCAATCTCGTTGTTTTTCAGAACATACAGTGGTTCTTTGGTCTCGGAGACATGACGCATCTTTTGAGTAAGCTCCCTCTGTAGCTTGGTTATGGAAATCATTTTAGCGGTATCCAATAACATCTTTACACCTCCATGTATACTTAGTACTATTATACATGGAAAAGTATGTATGTCAAGGCCAATTTCCACAGCTTGTTGCAGGGAAATTTATTTGAAAAATTTGCTTGCATTAAATATTTTAAATGGTATAATATTTTCACCCCCATTCCCCCAGGCAGTCTGCCGAACAATTTCTTTTCAAAACCCTCCTCAAACAACACAATAGGCGGCCTGGGGTTCTCTATTACTGGGGCTCACGTCGCCCCCTCAGTCAGCAAAAGCTGCCTGAGCCTCCCCCTCTCGCTCGCTGTGCGAGCTAAATATTCCAAGCCTTCCTTTAGCTCCGGTTTTTCTTCCATCTCCCTTCTTCTGTCTTCTGTCAGGCTTTCCATCTGGGGCTCACGTCGCCCCCTCCACCAGCGAAGCTGTCGGAGCCTCCCCCTCTCGCTCGCTGTGCGAGCTAAATATTCCAAGCCTTCCTTTAGCTCCAGTTTTTCTTCCATCTCCCTTCTTCTAACTTTGTCCTCTCTGCCCTCTGCTGCTTTTCCCGGGGCTCACGTCGCCCCCTCCCTATTAGAGCTATAACCGTTGATTGGTTTACTTGTTGACTGGTTGATTAAATGTTCACTGCTGAACCAATCATGAAAAGCAAAAGCCGGCGTGAGATAGCAAACAGGTTTTTGGTTCTAATCAACCCAATAAACCCAATATACTCAATCAACTATCAGCCAGGTTCGGTCAACAAGCCAATAGATTAATCAATTAATCAATAAATCTATTTCTTTGTAAGGAGTGCCCGTGCCCGTTCTAAATCTTCCAGGGTGTCTATCCCGAGACCGTCATATTCTGTGATAATCACTTTGATCCTGAAGCCGTTTTCAAGGACCCGAAGCTGCTCGAGGGACTCTGTTTCTTCAAGGGGGCTTTTCTGCATGGAAACGAATTGCTGGAGGAATGATCTGGTGAATCCATAGATACCGATGTGCTTGTAAGATAAGTTCGGAGTTCGGAGTTCGGAGTTCGGAGTTCTGAAAAATGGTATTGGAGAGCGGGAGAAGTAGAGGGCAAGACCGGTGTGGTCAATGACTACCTTGACCGTATTGGGGTCTAGGTATTCACGTTCATCTGTAAGAGGGCAGCACAGGGTTGCCATTTCTGCAACACCATCCTCCATGGCCGAGAAGAGCTGATCAATGATTGAAGCCTCAATGAAGGGTTCGTCGCCCTGGAGGTTTATAATAAGATCACCTTCCCTGTCATGAATTGCAGCAAAGACCCTATCGGTGCCGCTCGGAAGGGTTGGATCTGTTATGATGGCCTCGGCACCGAAGGCACGGGAAGCCTTTCTAATCCGTTCGTCATCAGTTGCGATAAGAACATCATGAGCTAGCCGTGACTTTCGTGCCCTCTCATATACCCACTGGAGAAGTGGTTTCCCACCAATATCGAGAAGAGGTTTTCCCGGTAGCCTGGTGGAAGCGTACCGGGCTGGTATGACAACAACTCTTTTCATGCCCTCTGTCCGTTCAAGTATCGGGTGAGAAATGCCCCTGTGTAGCTGTCAGCAACACGGGATAGGTCTTCCGGTTTTCCTTTGGCTATCACGGTTCCGCCTTTTTCGCCTCCCTCAGGGCCAAGATCAATAATGTAGTCAGCACATTTTATCACATCCATATTGTGTTCGATAACAAGAACCGTGTTTCCCCTGTTTACCAGTTCAAAGAGCACGTGGAGGAGTTTGTCAATATCGGCAAAATGAAGGCCCGTTGTCGGTTCGTCAAGGATATAAAACGTTTTGCCCGTATCTCGTTTGGAGAGCTCCCTGGATAGCTTTATCCTCTGCGCCTCTCCTCCGGACAGGGTGGTTGCTGCCTGGCCAAGTCGGATATATCCGAGGCCAACTTCGTAGAGCACCTTTAATTTATTCTTAATATGAGGGAGGGCATCGAAGAATTCCATTGCCTGGGTTACTGTCATTTCAAGGATATCGGCTATATTTTTCCCCTTATATCGTACCTCGAGAGTGTCCCTGTTATATCGTTTCCCCTTGCACACATCACATACAATGTATATGTCCGGCAGGAACTGCATTTCGATCTTTACAAATCCTTCGCCGGAACACGTTTCACACCGTCCGCCTTTCACGTTGAAGCTGAATCGTCCATCTTTATATCCCCGTATTCGCGATTCGGGGAGCTTTGCAAAAAGTTCCCTGATATAGGTAAAAACGCCGGTATAGGTTGCAGGATTTGACCGCGGAGTTCTCCCGATAGGCGACTGGTCGATATCAATGACCCTGTCTATTGCCTCAAATCCTGTGATGCCATCGGTTTCTCCGGCACGATCTTTTGATTTGTAGAGCTTTTGCTTGAGGAGCGGATAGAGGGTATCTACAACGAGAGTGCTCTTGCCGGAACCGGAAACGCCGGTGATGCACGTGAATACCCCTAATGGTATGTCGACCGTTATGTTCTTGAGGTTATTGGCGCGTGCTCCTTTAATTTTGATGAAGCCTTTTGGTTTTCTTCGTTCTTCCGGTACCTCTATTCTCAGGCGATCTGATATGTATTTACCCGTTATGGACTGGTCGTGTCTGCACAGTTCTTCAGGGGTACCCTGAAAGACAAGGTGTCCCCCGTTTTCGCCAGCACCAGGACCCAGGTCAACGACATAGTCTGATGAAACGATAGCATCATGATCATGTTCCACCACTATAACGGTGTTATCAAGGTCTCTTAAGCGCCGGAGCGTAGCGAGAAGCCGTTCATTGTCTCTCTGGTGAAGCCCGATGCTCGGTTCGTCAAGGACGTACAGGACACCGGTGAGGCCGGAGCCAATCTGGGTTGCAAGGCGAATCCTTTGAGATTCTCCAGATGAAAGGGTAGCAGAATTCCTGGCAAGGGTAATATAATCGAGGCCAACATCGATGAGAAATTGCAAACGGGCGTTGATTTCTTTGAGAATCGTCCTGGCAATCTCTTTCTCCTTATCGGTGAGAGAAATATTCTTAAAAAACTGCAAACACCGTGAGAGTGTCATCTGGGCTACCTGGTCTATATTCAGGTCGTTGATCTTTACCCAGAGCATTTCTTTTTTAAGCCTGGCCCCGTTACAGGTCGGGCAGGGGATAAGGTTAATGAACCGTTCAAATTTTTCCTTTTCCCATGGAGCGGCATTTTCCCAGTCATCCTGGAGTTCCTTGATAACACCGCTAAATGGCTTCTTTACGAAGTCCCTCCTGTGCCCTCTATCGTAGTGAAAGGTTACTTCTTCTCCATTTGATCCGTAGAGAATAGCATCCTGCACTGTCTTGGGAAGGTCTTTGAAGGGTTTACGGATATCAATTTTGTAATGATTTACCAACGCTTCAAGAAAAGGCATGAAATGAACAGGATTTTTCTCGCTCCATGGGATGACGGCACCGTCCCGCAAGGAAAGGTCGGGATTGGGAACGATCAGGGTAGGATCGAAATATTCCTTAACACCGAGTCCGTAACAGGTAGGACATGCACCATAGGGGTTATTGAAGGAAAACATCCGTGGAGCGATCTCCGGGTAACTGATCCCGCATTCCGGACATGCAAATTTTTCGCTGAAGACACGACTCTCTCTGTCGGTCTCTATTTTGACGATGCCGTTTGCTTTCTGCAGGGCCAGTTCCACCGCTTCAAAGAGCCTGCGCTCGATCCCATCTCTGATAGTGATCCTGTCAATTACAACATCAATCTCATGCTTCTTGTTCTTGTCAAGGATAATCTCCTCTGCCAGGTCAACGATGTCCCCGTTGAGCTTTATCTTTGTAAACCCCTGCTTTCTGAGTTCTTCGATCTCCTTCCGATACTCACCTTTTCTTCCCCTCACAATAGGTGCAAGGATGGCAAGCTTAGCGCCCGGTCCCATGGCAAGAATGGTGTCGACAATCTGAGGAGCATGCTGACTGGTAATCTCTTTTCCACACCCATAGCAGTACACATGACCGATACGTGCGAAAAGGAGCCGAAGGTAGTCATAAATCTCTGTAACGGTTCCCACGGTACTGCGGGGGTTTTTGCTGATGGCCTTTTGCTCGATGCTGATGGCAGGCGATAGACCTTCAATATAATCAACATCAGGTTTTTCCATTAATTCCAGGAACTGCCGAGCATATGACGAGAGGGATTCTACATATCGCCTCTGGCCTTCTGCATATATCGTATCGAATGCAAGCGTCGATTTTCCCGAGCCGCTCGGCCCTGTGACAACAACCATCTTGTTCCGAGGAAGCTCAACATCGATGTTCTTGAGATTATGTTCCCTGGCGCCTTTGACAATAATTGTATCCATTACGCTCCTATGGTTGAATATTGCCGGGTCTGTTATGTTTCACTATGCGGGGCTTAGCAACCGTGTCTCACTCTCTTTGTGAGCTATTTACGCCGAACTCTGAACTAATAGAACTCCGAACTTTATGTCAGTCAATATTCTATCAGAGTAGCTTTTCTAATTCAAATAACACAAAGAAAGGCCATAGGCAATGGGTTGTGGGCCATGGAAAAATGCAAAGAAGGTGTTCCCATAGCCTCTCGCCCCTGGGAAAAGATTTATCGTGAATTATTGGAGCAATATGAAACTTCGCATCCGCCCACGAGAGACAACTTTTGTTTTATATTGATTTATTACCCTATCCACAGTACATTTACAGTATCGGTAAACCCCATATGTCCGTTTTTGTCAATGTACCCTATAGAATGGTCGAGAAGAACCTGGAGAGGGCTGTGAGCTTATCTATTGGCCTGGAAATCTACCTTGACAACCACCTTGTCGAGGAGATTGATATGGGGCGAGTGAAGGAGCTCGGCAAAAAGCTGCGTGATTTTAAGATTCCCTGTACAGCTCATGCACCCTTCATGGACATGAGCCCTGGTGGCTATGACAGGTCAGTACGGAAGATTACCCAGGAAAAATTAAAGAAGTCTGTAGAAATAGGATGTCTCTTAGGTGCGTACGCATGTGTGTGTCATCCTGGGTACGACAAGTGGCGTTTTGATGGGAATGAACAACTCTGGCTTGATGGGAGCATCGAGACGTGGACAGAGGTGCTTGGCGTAGCGGGTAAAGACCTTCTGGTACTGGTAGAAAACATCTTTGAAGAGACGCCTGATACGTTTAATGCGCTGTTTGATTATTTCAAGGAAAAAAATCTCTGGTTCTGTTTTGATTCCGGTCATTTCAATCTTTTTTCAAAGGCTCCCCTTGATGACTGGTTAATTCCCCTCAAGAAAAAGATACGGGAGATGCACCTTCACGATAATAACCGAACTTTTGATGACCACCTTCCTATCGGCTCAGGGTCTTTTCCTTTCCGGGAGCTCAAGGCCTTTCTCGGGCAGATAGACATGAAACAGATTATTTTTACCGTTGAGCCTCACACAGAGGCAGCTGTTCCGGACAGCATAAAACGATTAAAGGAGTTTTTATCATAATGGCCCACAGGATAGAAATTGCATATAAAGATGGCATCCGGGACGTCCCGGGAGAGAAATTGAAAAAGAGAATACAGAGGGATATGGGAATTGATGTGGGAGCAAAGGTTGTTGAGGCCTATATCATCGATGCAGACCTCAGCAAAGAAATCCTTGATATCCTGAGCACCGATGCCTTTGTTGACCCGGTCATTCAGAACGGATATGTTGATAGACCTGTCCCTATGGCGGGAGATTGGGCCATAGAGGTGGGTTACAAGCCTGGTGTTACGGATAATGTAGGAAGAACGGCACGGGAAGTCATAGAGTCTTTGTCGGGCCACCGCTTCCGGGAAGACGAAGGTGTATACACCTCCCGTATCTACTTCCTGTCAGGGAAACTCAGCGAATCTGATATTACGGCAATTGCAGAAGGCATGCTTGCCAACACCCTCATCAACCGATATGTTTATAAGAATGCAGATCAATACAAGCGTGATGGCGGTATGATGGTTTTTGCACCGAAGGTCAGCATCGGTCACGAGGCAAAGGTTGAGGTATTTCCCATTACAACAAGCCTGGAAGAGATGATGAGGATCAACCGGGAGAGAACATGGGCTCTTTCTGCAGATGAGCTGAAAGAGATTCGGAAATACTATCTCAAGAAGAGCGTTATCAATGAGCGCAAGAAGGTAGGACTCACCGAATCGCCCACAGATGTAGAAATGGAGGTTATTGCCCAGACCTGGTCTGAACACTGCAAGCACAAAATCTTTCAAGCGATTATCGAGTATGAGGCGGACGGGAAAACAGAAACCATCGAAAGCCTTTTTCAGACATACATTAAGGGCTCTACAGAGGCAATACGAAAAAAGAAGGGCACGAAGGACTTCTGTCTCTCTGTGTTCAAGGATAACGCCGGTGTTATCAGGTTCAACGGCAGATATAACCTGGCCTTTAAGGTGGAGACCCACAATACTCCGTCTGCTCTTGATCCATATGGAGGGGCGCTTACGGGGATTGTGGGAGTGAACAGGGATCCCTTTGGCACCGGCATGGGGGCAAAGCTCATCTTCAATACCAATGTTTTCTGTTTTGCACCCCCTGATTACAAAGGGACAATCCCCCCCCGGCTTCTTCACCCGAAAAGAGTCCTGGAAGGTGTGCGTGAGGGGGTAGAACACGGAGGAAATAAAAGCGGAATACCAACGGTAAACGGCTCTCTTGTCTTTGACGAAAACTATCTGGGCAAACCTCTTGTTTTTTGTGGCACGTGCGGAATCATGCCCCGAAAGATCTTGGGGAAGCCCAGTTACGAAAAAAAAGCCCATGTAGGTGATGCCATTGTCATGGTAGGGGGCAAAATCGGAAAGGATGGAATCCACGGAGCAACCTTCTCTTCAGAAGAACTTTCGGAGTCATCCCCAACAAGTGCAGTTCAGATCGGAGATCCTATAACCCAGAAAAGAATGACAGATTTTCTTCTCATCGCACGAGACAAAGGTCTTTATACGTCTATAACAGATAATGGGGCAGGTGGGCTCTCATCATCCGTAGGGGAGATGGCAGAGGATACAAATGGATGCATCCTTCACATTGAGAGGGCACCGTTGAAATATCATGGTCTTGCCCCATGGGAGATACTCCTTTCTGAGGCGCAGGAGAGGATGAATGTTGCGGTGAGCCCTGAACACCTGGAAGAATTCATGAGTCTCTCCGAAAAGATGAATGTGACCTCAACCGTGCTGGGAGAGTTTACCGACTCGGGAAAGTTCCATGTTCTCTCCCATGGAAAAACCGTTGCCTATCTTGACATGGATTTTCTTCACGAAGGTCTCCCCAAAATGAAGCTGACCGCACGATGGGAACGGAAGATCAGGGATGAAAGACCCCTCGATGAACCTCCAGATTATGGCGAAGTCCTCCGAAACGTGTTGCGTCGGTGGAATGTGTGCAGCAAGGAATATGTTGTACGCCAGTATGATCATGAGGTCCAGGGTGGAAGCGTTGTGAAACCCCTTGTTGGTGCCCAGAATAATGGCCCGAGTAATGCCGGTGTAGTTCGGCCGGATTTTGAAGGAAACGAAGGGATAGTAATCAGCCATGGTATATGTCCGAAATACAGTGCCTTTGACACCTACCATATGATGGCGTGTGCTATCGATGAGGCAATTCGAAACAACATTGCCACCGGTGGTTCACTGAACAGAATGGCCTTGCTCGATAACTTCTGTTGGTCTGACCCAATTTTTTCTGAGAAGAACCCTGAAGGACCCTATAAACTGGCCCAGCTTGTGCGGGCAAACAAGGCACTCTACGATAGCACCACATTCTTCGGTACACCCTGCATATCAGGGAAAGACAGCATGAAGAACGATTACATGTTCAACAATATCAAAATCTCCGTACCCCAAACTGTTCTCATATCTGCCCTGTCTGTTATCAATGATGTTACGCGGGTCGTGACTATGGATTTCAAGGAGGATAGCGAACTTATCATCGTTGTGGGAAAGACATACCCTGAGATGGGCGGGTCAGAATATTTTGCTGCGAATGGTCTCATGGGGAATATTCCGCCTCGGGTGAGAAAGTCCATAGCAAAACGGACCTTTGCGGCGATAGAAAAAGCAATCAGAAAGAACATCCTTCGGTCTTGCCATGATATATCTGATGGTGGGTTGGGGTGCGCCCTGGCGGAGAGTGTGTTTGCCGGTAATCTTGGGGTTGAGATCGACCTTAACGCTGCTCCTGCGTCCGGCATCTTCAGAGATGATTTTCTCCTTTTCTCAGAATCTCAGAGCAGGTTTATCGTGTCTATCAGAAAGAAAGACCTCCATGCCTTTACAGAACTTTTTCGGTCAATCCCTTTTGGCGTTCTCGGAAAGACGAGAAAGAACAACCGATTCAAAATAAAAGGAACCCAGGGAAAGACCATCATTGACCTTCCTTTAGAACGGCTTCTTGAGGCATGGCAGGCACCGTTTAAGGAACATTTTAGCGGTGAGTAGGCGAATAGGTGAAAGGTGAAAGCTCACCATAGAATATTTTAAATCCGTGATGGACAATTGGGTAAAGATTGCGGTATTTTTAATGTGCCTGTGGCGGAAACTTGATGAAAATAGTTGACAATCTGGTAATAATACATAGAATATGCTACACTGTTGTTGGCTATTGACAATGACAAATCTATCGATAAGGAGTTCATAATGTTACAGGTTTCTCAAAAAGCAGTAGAAGTTATTAAGGAGTACCTCAAAGATGCAAAGGATCCTCAATCTATACGGATCATGATGTCAGAGGGCGGGTGAGCAGGGCCCTCACTGGGCATGGCTCTGGATGAGCCAAAAGAGAATGACGAAGTTTTTAACGAAGGTGGTCTAAAATTCCTTGTCAATAAAGATCTTCTTGATTCGGTAAAACCAATTAACGTTGAATTTGTCGAGACACCACGGGGCAGCGGGTTTTCGATAACATCTGCCCTTAACAATAAGGGAAAAACTGACAACTGCTGTGGCACCTGCAGCTGCTAACTGGATAATTTTTGGAGCCTGAGGCCAGAATATGCCTGGCCTCAGTTCCTCTCGTTTTCTGATTTTTAAATGGCCTATCCATACTGTGAACGAGAAATAGGTTCTTCCGGGATGGCCCGTCTTGTAGGTAATATCTAAAGGAATTTGTCCGGATTATTCAGAAATTCTTTATACACTATATAATGGCTCGTTTCCTCATAGCCAATTTCCTGAACAGGGGAGTAATCAAAGCTATAGATGCTTGAATTTCTTGCTGCGAGAAGGAGAGGTGAGTGGGTAGCGATGATAAACTGAGCGTGCCCTTTTTCTGATATTTCTTTCAAGAGGCTTAGGAACCGGAGTTGTGTTTTTGGAGAAAGGGCATTTTCCGGCTCATCTAAAAGGTAAAGCCCCCTTATCTTATACCGGTTTTCAAAATACGACATATGACATTGTCCGTGGGATTGTACCAGTAAAGATTTACCACCAAAATAATCAAGGGTTTTCGGTGAGGCGAATGCCCATTCATCGAGAATATTCGCAAAATGCTCGAAAATAGCCGAGCTAAAGAATGATCCTGGCACCATTCCATGGGACCATTCTACGCTGACATACCTGTAGAGATCATGCTCATATGAATTGAACTGTACACGTCGACCTTCTTCTGGTTCCCAAATATGGATGCCACATCGATGAGCGATTGCTCGCAGTATGGTCGACTTTCCGGTTCCATTCTCACCAACAAAAAAAGTAATGGGATGATCGAATGTTATTGACCTGGTCGAATTCACGTTGGCAAGGTTGAAGGGATAACAATCGTTTACGGGATATTTTTCTGAAAAAAGAGTTATCTTTCGTAAGTGCATTGTATCAGCCCCCGTGACATTATGGTTTTTTAAATCGATTCGCATATAAATCATACCGCGATTCGTTCAACAATTTCCAATTTTCCATGTTATCCCAGTAATCCGGCCTTTGATAAAGGGGCACGAAACACGAGTGACAGATCGATTTCAGAATCGCATGATTTTCCTTGACTTCCGACATCACATTTTGCAAAATACAAAAATTCACCAATCGTACGTTGAAAGACGAGGAGATGGCTATGCGGAAATGGTATCCCTTGGCCGTGAGACATACCGCGATATTCCTTCCAATCTTTTCCACACAGACGTGGGTGAATATATCCTCCAGAAATTATTTTCACGTATCGTGAGGTTTGAAAGAATTATGACATCATAATCATCATAATAAGGAGAGCGTTATGAAGATACTCATTGCAGATGCACTATCGGATAAAGCCTTAAAGGTTCTTACTTCGGCGAACCTTTCGGTAGATGTAAAAACAGGCCTCAAGGCAGAAGAACTCCAGAATGTGATCGGAGAATACGACGGAGTTATCGTGAGAAGTGCTACCAAGATAACGAAGGATATTATTGCGAAGGGTGATAAGCTCAAAGTAATCGGAAGGGCCGGCATCGGCGTAGATAATGTGGATGTCCAGGCAGCCACAGAGAAAGGTATTGTGGTCATGAATACCCCTCAGGGAAATGCCCTCGCAGCAGCGGAGCACTCTATTGGTCTGATGTTTGCTGCAGCCCGCAAGATAGCAATTGCTGACAGAACTATGAAGCAGGGCAAGTGGGAAAAAAAGGCGCTCATGGGTATAGAGATTTATGGGAAAACGCTGGGTGTTATTGGCATTGGCAATATTGGTATTATTGTCGCTGAGAAGGCCATAGCGCTCGGAATGAGGGTATTGGCCTATGATATTTTTGTTTCAAGGGAGTTTGCGGCGAGCAAAGGGATTGAGCTGGTAGATCTCGATACGCTTCTGAAGGAGAGTGACTTTATCGCGATCCATGTTCCTCTCGTGAAAGAGACGCGATCCCTTATCAATAAAGATGCCATAGGAAAGATGAAGAAAAACGCGATTATTATTAATGTTGCCCGGGGACCAATTGTCAACGAGAAAGATCTTTACGAAGCGCTTCAGGAAGGTCGGATCGCCGGCGCGGCATTGGATGTTTTCGATGAGGAACCACCACCCAAAGATAACCCTCTTGTCCTTTCTGACAAGGTAGTCTGCACACCTCACCTCGGTGCGTCAACCGCAGAAGCACAGGACAAAGTCGCCATTGATATTGCGAACCAGATTGTGGATTATTTCCAGAATGGCGTCATAAAGAACAGCGTTAATGCACCATCGGTGTCCTTTGATGTTGCCCAGAAGATTGCTCCATACCTGAAGCTCGCAGAAAACCTTGGAGCGCTCGTCTCAGCCATTACAGAGTTCCCGATACAAGAGATACAGATCCAGTATATGGGTGACATCGCAGAGATGGACACAAAAATTCTCACCCAGGGGATTGTGAAGAGCATTCTCTCAAGCCAGCTCGAAGGAGTCAACTATGTGAATGCCCCTTCTATTGCAAAAAGTCGTGACGTGAAGATCATGGAGTCAAAAACAGGAGAGCATGAAGACTTCACATGCCTCCTTGCCATTATAGTAAAGGGTGATGGCAAGGAAAACGCTGCCTATGGTACGCTCCTTGGGAAAAAGGAACCCCGATTGATCAGGGTTAACAAAATATACCTCGAGGCAGAGCTGGCAGGGCAGATGGTGTTTATGTACACGAACGACAAGCCAGGAGTTATTGCGAGTATTGGCAATGTATTTGCAAAACATGCTATCAATATAGGTGGTATGCATTTCGGAAGAGAGAATATTGGCGGGCTGGCCATCACGATCCTGGATGTCGACATAGAAGTAGAAGAAAGCGTTGTCAAGGAATTAACCTCATTGCAGAATGTGCTGAGCGTCAAGATGGTTGACCTTGCATAGGAGGATAGGCCCGAACATTTTTCTTGACAAGCTTTGAGGCCATTTCTATACTTATTGTTTATCACGTGATACGTGATATTGTGTTTTTTGATTTTTTACCACGTTCGTATGTAGGGGGATTGGGGGATAGAGGAGAAGCTTTTACCGATGTTCTCAGAGGCTCGTGAGAAAGGTTTGCATTTTTCCTGTTCGGTTATCTAAGGAAGACTCAAGAGAATATCGGTAAACGAGGAGGGTACCGATTTGGTTACCTTATCTGACATAATGCCATTGATGGTATTGATGCCATTGGTGGCATTAGGAAACGGTTGATGAAAAGGCCATGGGTGCTGGTATATACACCCATGGCCTTTTCATTCATTTCGAGGGTTTTTTTGTTATCGGGTATACGTCGATTTTAAAAGCATACTGGTATTTAGCTCGGAATTGAAGAAATTAAGGAAAAAAGGGGGATTTTTATGGATAAAAAAATTTTATTAAACGAGAGAGACATTCCAAGAGAGTGGTACAACATCCAAGCTGATCTGCCAACTCCGGTACCACCACCGCTTCATCCCGGAACCGGTCAGCCCATTACGCCTGACATGCTTGCGCCAATATTTCCTATGAATCTGATCGAGCAGGAAGTAAGCCAGGAAAGGTGGATCACGATTCCCGATGAGGTGTTGGAGAAACTATACATGTGGAGACCAACGCCTCTTTACCGTGCCAGTAATTTGGAAAAGTTCCTTGGAACGCCGGCCCGAATCTATTACAAAAATGAAGGTGTAAGCCCTCCCGGAAGCCACAAGCCAAACACTGCTATTCCGCAGGTTTACTATAATAAAGTATTTGGAATAAAACGGATCAGCACCGAAACGGGCGCCGGGCAATGGGGCAGCGCCTTGTCATTTGCCTGCAACCAGTTTGGACTTGAAGCAAAGGTATACATGGTTCGGGTTAGCTACAATCAGAAACCGTACAGAAGGGTGATGATGGAAACATGGGGGGCGAAATGCGTGCCGAGCCCGAGTCCTGATACAAATGCGGGAAGAAAATTCTTTGAGGAAAATCCCGAGCACCCCGGCAGCCTTGGTATTGCCATCAGCGAAGCCGTTGAGGATGCAGTAACCTCGAAAGACACCCGGTATGCTCTGGGGAGCGTTCTCAACCATGTACTCATGCACCAGACCATCATTGGCCTTGAGGCACAAAAGCAGATGGCAGTCATCAACGAATATCCGGACATTATCATAGGCTGCTGTGGCGGGGGCAGCAATTTCGCCGGGTTAGCATTTCCATACGTGAGAGACAAGATACATGGAAAAAATATGCGAGTGATAGCCTGTGAACCTACTTCGTGCCCTACCATGACTAAAGGACCCTATGTTTATGATTTTGGCGATACTGCTCAGACTACACCCCTTCTTCCCATGCACTCGCTGGGATCCGGATTCATCCCTGCCGGAATTCATGCCGGTGGCCTGAGGTACCATGGTATGGCCCCTCTCGTGAGCAGGTGCATCGCAGATGGCCTCATAGAGGCACGGGCATTTAATCAGCTTGAAACCTTTGCAGCAGGATTGACCTGGGCAAGGACCGAAGGATTTATCCCCGCACCCGAGACAGACCATGCCATTGCATCTGTGATTGAAGAAGCAAAGAGGGCAAAGGAGGAAGGCAAGGAAAAGGTAATCCTCCTCAATTGGAGCGGTCACGGTGTCATCGACCTTGCAGCATATGACGCGTATCTTGCAGGCAAACTGACGGACTATGAGTTGCCTTTCGAGGAAATTGAGCGTCTTGTGTGTGACCTGAAAAGGTGCTGAGAGAGCAGAATTGAAGATACAAGGCTAAAGGTTGAAGGTACAAGGTTAAAAAGAGAGAATTCAAAACAAATCAAGAGGCCGGAGGCAAATATTAATGCCTCTGGCCTCGGAAGCGAAATGATGATACTATAATGGCGCTATTATTGCCTGAAGGATGGATATGGAGATATATTGTCTTCAACTTGGTATGTTGACGAACTTTGATTACTGTGTTTCTATGAACGAGGGATTACCATGCAGAAACGTGATAGGATGTTGGAGGGGGCGGACTGACATTATGGCATTCCTCAATAAGTCTTTGACCGAAGACGAACTGCGAAAATGCTTTTCCGGACTTCCAAAGTCAAAAATAGAGCGTATCGTAGATATCATTACATCTCTGAAAAAAGGAGGATAATGAATGCGGCTTTCAGGGAGAGTAAGGAATGTAAGGCCGTCAGGTGTTAGAAAAATCTTTGATCTGGCAGCGAAAGTCAAAAATCCCATCAATCTCAGCATTGGAGAACCTGATTTTGATATTCCCGATGAAATAAAAGAGGAAGGAATAAAGTGGATACGGGCTGGCTTCAATAAGTATACACCCTCCGGCGGTATTCCGGAACTCAGGGAAAAGGTATTTCATTATCTCAAGGATAAAAGGATTATCTGTGATGATGTTATTATCACTGCAGGAGCAACAGGAGGATTACTTCTTTCATTCCTTGTTACTCTGGACCCGGATGACGAGGTGATAATCCCCGATCCATACTTTGTTCTGTACGAATATCAGCTGATTTTGCTTGGTGCAAAACCTGTCTATATTGATACCTATCCCGATTTCACCTTAAAGGAAGAAGCTCTCAGAAGGGCTTTAACAGATAAAACAAGAGCCATACTGATTAATAGCCCGAATAATCCAACAGGTGCGGTATATTCAAGGCAGGAGCTTGAAATGGTCGCTACAGTTGCCAGGGAGCGGAATCTTCTCATCTTCTCTGATGATATTTATGACAGGTTTATCTTCGAGGATGGTTTGCGAAACAATTATCTGGGACAGCTTTACGAGAACACGCTTACAATAGGTGGTTTCTCAAAAACGTGGGCGATGACAGGCTGGCGTTTAGGCTTTGTAGCAGGTCCGAAGGAGATTATCCAGACTATGATAACCAACCAGCAGTACGTTTTCAGCAGCGTCAATTCTGTTGCCCAGAAGGCTGCACTATGTGCGCTTGATTATAATACGGATGGATTGATTACAGCGTATAAGAAACGAAGGGACCTAATATACGAGGGACTAAAAGACAAGTATGAGGTTGTACAACCAAAAGGTGCGTACTATATCTTCCCACGGGTTCCCGGCGACGATGGCGATGCGTTTGTTGAGAGAGCGTTGGAAAAGAACCTTTTTGTCATACCTGGGAGTGTATTTTCACGAAGAAAATCCAATGTCCGTATTTCTTTTGCATCAAGCGAGGAAAACGTTATAAAAGGAATTGAGATATTGAGGGGTTTGGCATAAATCAAAGCACTGGCCAATTCGTATGTGGGTATACTAAAAAATGCGTGCTGTTCTCTTGTGATAATGCAGTATACCAAATGGATTAATTTATTTACAGAGAGTGTGAGGCCGGGTTGAAACGAATGAATGAAAGAAGATCAGCAGATGCATACTGATGTTCGTGAACTATGCCTCTTCGTTTCACAACCGTGTGCGCGAGGAATATCAATGCCTTCAGGAAGCACAAATGTGGATTTATAAAAAACTTGACATTATTTAATAGTAAACTATACTTAAGAATCAGTCTCATTTACGAGTTATTCATATGGATGCACATTCGAAGGCACGATACGAAGGTATATCAAGGAAGCTCAAGGAATCAGGGAGCAAATTAACTCCGCAACGCCTGGTCATAGCGAGAATACTTGCAGAAAGCGATGGGCATCCAAGCGTTGAGGATATTTATAAACAGCTCCGGAAGAAATTTCCCGGAATCAGCCAGGCAACAGTCTATCGCAATATTATGCTTTTTAAATCTCTCGGAGAGGTTCTTGAAATTGGTTTTGCAGGAGGTAGCACCCGGTATGACGGCAAAAAACCCTATCCTCATCCCCACGTTATTTGTCTCAGGTGTAATAAGATTATCGACCCTGACCTTGAAAGTCTGCACGATATGACACGAGAAATTATTAATGAAAGTGGCTTTGAAATTGTAACATATCGTCTGGATTTCTTTGGCATATGCCCGGAGTGTAAAGAGAAAAACTAACTCATTTTTTTGTTTTATTAGTTGCAAGTGATTCTCAATTGAGATATAATTGCCTACATATTTTTTATATCGGAGAAAGGGGGTGGTTATATTAGGATGTTATTTTGGGAGAGAAAAGCGTCTGGAGCGTTAGGCTCACACAAGAGATGAGGGAAAACTATATTCGATGGATTGGCTGCGAAAGACCCCAATGTACAGGAACAGTTTTTAACGAATCATGCAACGAAAGGAGGTAACAGTATGACTGACGACAGAAAGGACCCGGTAGGGAGCGGAGTAAACCCATACGTAACCGGTAGTGGAAAAACAAGCCAGGATTGGTGGCCGAACCAGCTACGACTCGATATCTTGCATCAGCATTCATCAAAGTCCAATCCAATGGGCGAGAATTTCAACTATGCGAAGGAGTTTAAGAGTCTCGACCTGGCGGCTGTGAAGAAGGACCTCATCGAATTGATGACAGCGTCGCAGGACTGGTGGCCGGCGGATTTCGGCCACTACGGTCCTCTGTTTATCCGCATGGCGTGGCATAGCGCAGGTACCTATCGTATTGGCGACGGACGAGGCGGTGCGGGAAGGGGGCAGCAGCGCTTCGCGCCTCTCAACAGTTGGCCAGATAATACGAACCTTGATAAGGCCCGCCGACTGCTCTGGCCAATTAAACAAAAATATGGCCGCAAAATATCCTGGGCTGACCTGATGATCCTTGCCGGTAATGTTGCCCTGGAATCGATGGGTTTTAAGACCTTCGGGTTTGCAGGCGGGCGCGAGGATGTGTGGGAGCCTGATCGCGACGTCTATTGGGGCTCAGAGAGCGAGTGGCTGGATGACAAGCGCTACAGTGGCGACAGGGAACTCGAAAACCCTCTTGCCGCCGTGCAGATGGGCTTGATCTATGTAAACCCACAGGGTCCGAACGGCAACCCGGACCCGATTGCAGCAGCCAGGGACATCCGAGAGGTCTTCGGTCGCATGGCAATGAACGATGAGGAGACGGTGGCCCTCATAGCAGGAGGCCACGCCTTTGGTAAGACCCATGGTGCAGGCGACAAAAAGTATGTAGGACCGGAGCCAGAAGCAGCTCCCATCGAGGATCAGGGTCTTGGCTGGAAGAGCAGCTTTGGCACGGGAAAAGGCAACGACACAATTACAGATGGTGAGGAAATTATCTGGACCAACACACCCACAAAGTGGAGCAACAATTTTTTCCGGATCTTATTTAGTTTTGAATGGGAGCTGGAGAAGAGTCCGGCTGGTGCGTACCAGTGGAGGCCGAAGGGTGGCGCAGGTGCCGGTACGGTGCCTGATCCGCATGACCCGACCAAGCGCCGTACCCCAGGGATGTTGACCACGGACCTCTCTCTGCGGTTCGACCCTGAATATGAGAAAATCTCGAGACGTTTCTATGAGAACCCGGACCAGCTGGCAGACGCATTTGCCAGGGCGTGGTTCAAGCTGACACACCGTGATATGGGCCCACGTGCACGCTACCTCGGTCCAGAGGTTCCTGCAGAAGAACTCATCTGGCAAGATCCTATCCCTGCCGTCAATCACAAACTGATTGATGCGCACGACATTGCCTCCCTCAAGGAAAAGATTTTGGCTTCTGGCCTCTCTGTATCAGAGCTTGTTACGACCGCATGGGCCTCAGCGTCAACCTTCCGGGGATCAGACAAACGTGGCGGGGCCAACGGTGCCCGCATTCGCCTTGCGCCACAAAAGGACTGGGAAGTGAACCAGCCTGCCCAGCTCACGAAGGTGCTTAAGACACTGGAGGGCATACAGAGCGCCTTTAACAGCGCCGCCACTGATGGCAAGAAGATATCACTGGCTGACCTGATTGTTTTGGCTGGTTGTGCAGGCGTTGAGAAAGCTGCAAAGGATGCCGGTTACAATGTGACGGTTCCCTTTACACCGGGACGCATGGATGCCTCGCTGGAGCAGACCGACGTGAAGTCATTCGCCGTACTCGAACCGAAGGCTGATGGGTTCAGAAACTATCTGAAAGCTAAATTTGCGGTAAAGGCAGAAGAACTCCTTGTTGACCGTGCACAACTTCTGACACTGACTGCCCCTGAAATGACGGTTCTCGTCGGCGGCATGCGCGTCCTCAATACGAACGTCGGAGGGTCCCAGCACGGCGTCTTCACAAAGCGGCCAGAGAAGCTCACGAATGATTTCTTTGTAAACCTGCTTGACATGAACACGGTGTGGAATGCAACTGCAGACGACAATGTATTCGAGGGTCGTGATCGTGCAACGGGCGAACTAAAATGGACTGGCACCCGTGTAGACCTCATCTTCGGTTCGAACTCCCAGCTCAGGGCTTTGGCGGAAGTATACGCTTGCGAGGATTCCAAAGAGAAGTTTGTACACGACTTTATAGCGGCATGGAATAAGATAATGAACCTTGACCGTTTCGACCTTTCCTGATCAAAGCATAAACGTATTCAATTGCTTCTGACGGGCGACGAAAAGTAAGCGTAAAACCGGTACCAGCGGACGGGTTATTTCCTCCGCTGGACCGGAACGTCAGAGTATATTTCCCTTCATAATCTTTGTTTCTTAGACGGAATAGCAGGCAATCAAACATATATATGATGCAATCCTTTACCATTACCAACAAGGTTTTTTTGCGTACATGTCCGTAAAACCACTTTTACCGTTTCCGTTACAAACAGGAATTCAATCCTGCCTGGACAACGGTTGTGTTTAGCAGTATGATATTGCAGGATCACACGTGTTGAGGAGAATAAGGCAAACGAATGTTTTTTGGTCGTGTGAAGAACGGTTTTAGGAGAAAGGTATGCTCGTAAATTCAATACTGGAAGCTGTAGGAAATACTCCCCTCATCAGACTCAAAACAATGTCTTCAGGAAATGTGTTTGCGAAGGCAGATTTTTTGAATCCGGGGGGCAGCGTTAAGGACCGCGTAGCAAAACATATCATTGAATCTGCAGAGAAAGAAGGAAAACTAAAATCAGGAATGACCATTATTGAAGCAACCTCAGGAAATACTGGCATTGGATTGACTCTGGTTGGTGTTCAAAAGGGGTATCAGGTTATCTGTGTTATGCCAGAAAATATGAGCGAGGAAAGAACAAAAATTATCCAGGCCTTTGGAGGGGAAATAGTTTCGTGTCCAGCAGAGGGAAGTCTAACAGCATGCCTGGATAAAATTCAGGAAATCACGCAAAAAGCGCCAGAGAAATATTTTATTGCTAACCAGTTTGGCAATCCCGATAACCCTGAAATTCACTACAAGCAAACTGCTCCTGAAATCTGGGAAGATATGAAAGGTGAAATTGATATTTTTGTTGCAGGAGTGGGAAGCGGAGGGACCCTTCAAGGGATTGGGACGTATTTGAAGGAGAAGAATCCACGGATAAAAATCGTTGCGGTGGAACCCAAAAACAGCGCTGCCCTTCTGGGGAAAGAACCGGGGCTCCACCAAATCCAGGGAATCGGTGATGGGTTTATTCCTGATGTCCTGGATGTGAACCTCGTCGATATGGTGTTTACGGTTTCAGACGAAGAAGCGATTCAAACAACCCGCAGACTTGCCCGCGAGGAGGGTCTGCTTGTCGGAACATCTTCCGGAGCAAATGTATTTGCAGCACTTCACATGGATAATGGATATAACCGGGTAGTTACCATACTGCCAGACCGGGCAGAGAGGTACTTTAGCACTGCGTTGCTTTAGGGGGGGTACCCTGATGTTTGTTACTCCGAACTCCGAACTGATTGCTCCGAACAACTTCACCCGATCCGTCTGCCATTGTTTAATTGACGAACAATTGTGTAAGCATGAATGCCCACGTATGGCAACAAAGGAGCATGATTCATGAGCAGACTCAAAGAACTGAGAACACCTATTTTTTGGGTTGAAGGTCATCCTGGGAGGCTGGACAGGGAAGGTTGGGAAATAGAGGTTACCGGGCTGTGTGATAAACCGGGAAGAATATCATGGCAGGGCCTTATATCCATGCCGAAGATTATTGCCGATGCACGTCTTACAAGTGTTACCAGGTTTTCTGTCCGTGGTAAATGGGGAGGCGTACAGCTTTCCCGCATCCTTCAGGATGTCAAGGCAAGCCCAAAAGTACACTATGTTCGTTTTTGGTCTGTGAAGAAAATTTACGACACATCTATCCCAATCGACGTGGCTCTCCGAGATAAAACCCTCATGGCGTACGAATTTGATGATGAATATCTTGAAGAGGATTATGGCGGGCCAGTCAGGGCCTTCGTTCCATACCTTTGGGGTTATAAATCTGCGAAAAGCATAATCAAGATAGAATTGATGGATCATTACGTACCTGGTTTCTGGGAACAACGGGGATATACGGATGACGCACTGATTGAGGCGGGCATGGTGCGGGATATGAATGCTGGCGGACGGTTACGCCCGATACCAGACGGAGAAGTGGTAAAGTTCCTGGACGAATAGGGGCAGTATATCGTCATAGACGCCGTATAGCGTATATAGAATTTCACAAACGATACGCGATATGGGAACGACGTTATACCGTTTTCATTGCAATATACAACATGCTATATACGATATACAAACATGATGGAGGTAAGAGATGGCGAAACAACGCGTTGAAGGCAAGGACAAGGGAGCTATTGAGCTTTATGCTTTAAGCACCTGTGTCTGGTGCAAGATGACAAAAGCACTCCTGGAAAAGATGAACGTTGGTTTCGATTATGTCTATGTGGATCAGCTCCAGGGAGAAGAGAAAGAAAAGATCCTCGAAGAGGTGAAGCGGTGGAATCCGAAATGTTCATTTCCTTCCCTTATCGTCCGTGGTGAAAAGTGTGTGGTGGGATACAGAGAGGATGAAATCAAGGAAGCGGTTGGTGCATCATGAACAGCAATATTCATGTGACGGTCAGCGAAGTTCACGATATGGTGAAGCGTCTTAAGAAAGAAGCAGTGGAATCAGGTTATCATATCAATCCTGACGATACCTTTACCACAGAACTAATCCGGGGGCTTATTATCAATCTGAAGCGGTATGGATATGCATCATGCCCTTGCCGACTTTCAGAGGGCGATAAATGGAAGGATCTTGATATAATTTGTCCGTGCAATTATCGGGATTCCGACCTGAGGGAATTTGGAGCATGCTATTGTGCCCTGTATGTGTCAGAGGCTGTATTAAAGGGAGAAAAGCAACTTGGTCCTGTTCCTGAAAGAAGAAATGCTCCTGATGAAAGGGCTCAGTCTCGTCCATCACAGCAACTGTCCGGCACAATGACTGTCCCCTGCCCTGTCTGGCGTTGTCAGGTGTGCGGCTACTTATGTGCCCGTGAGTTACCACCCGATACCTGCCCGATCTGCAAGGCAGGCAAGGACCGCTTTGAAAGGTTCCTCTGATCGGCCACCACGGTGTGCACTTTCGAATTAATATTTGAAAAATTGTGAGAGAGAGGGTAAACTTGCTAATCACAAAAAAACAAGGGGGATCGTATGAAAAGAAAGAGGTTATTTGTTTCATGTGTATTGGTTGTTGTTGGTCTCATGATGGTTTGTGGGACAGCAATAGCAGCTGAAAAAGCTGCCAAGGCGAAACCGATCAAGATTGGTGTACTCTTTATAGCATCTGGTCCCATGGGCGGATACGGGAAGCACGGTTTCCAGTCGGTCCAGATGGCTCTCGATGAGATCAACGCGAGCGGCGGTATTCTTGGTCGAAAAGTTGAGGCTATTTTCGAGGACACGAAACTCAAGGCAGATGTGGCGACAGAGATTGTAAAACGGTTCATCGAAAAGGATAAGGTTGATTTTATCATCGGACCGACTTCCAGTGGTATTGCCGTACCGGTAGCAAAACTCGCGAATGAGAAAAAGAAAATTCTTGTACTTACCCAGGCTGCAGCAAACTCCATGACAGGTGCTGAATTTGGGCGCTATCAGTTTGCCACGCTAAGTAATGCCATGATGCACTCCCGCTCAGGCGCCTATTATATGGCTTCAAAGCCCTACAAGAGATGGATGGTTATTGGCCCGAATTACAACTATGGTCATGAATCGTGGGCAGCCTTTAAGGATAAGCTGAAAGAGCTCCGGCCCGATGTAGAGTTTGTAGGCGAGGCGTGGCCCAAATTGACGGAGAAGGAGTTTAAGCCTTTCATAGACAAAATTATCGAGGCAAAACCGGATGCAGTATGGTCACCCCTGTGGGGTATGGACGCAGTCAATTTCATCAAACAGGCTAAGGCATACCAACTTTTTGACAAAATAGCCTTTGCTTTCCCCGATGGAGCAGCCTTAGAGACGCTGGTTCCCCTCGGAAAGGAGATGCCAAACGGCATATTTGTAGCGGCCCGTTATTTCTTCCTTACCCCTGACACGGCTATGAATAGGAAGTTCGTGAAGACCTATCAGGAGCGCTTCAAAGAGCTGCCTGACTATATGGCGGTGGAAACCTATGCCGGTGTCTATTTCATTAAGGCTGCTGTGGAAAGAGCCGGGACGCTCAATGCGGACAAAATTGTCGCAGCCGTTGAGAAGGAGCCCTTGGCGTGGGAAACTCCAGAAGGGTGGAAGATTATGAGAAAAGAAGACCATGCAGTTGTTGAAGATGTTGTTTGGGGTGAAACTCTCTACAGCGACAAATATGGATTTGCCATTCTGAAGAACATGCAGGCCATTCAGGGAGAGGAGATCTGCAGAACCCCGGAAGAGCTAAAAGCTGTGCAAGATAATTTCGTACAGAAAGCGAAGGCAGGCAAATAAAAAGTAATAATGGAAATGATGTGATAGAGGATGGAAGAAGGAAGACGGAAACTCCAAAGCCTTCTTCCATCGATGCTCTTTCATTTCCAATTCGGAGAGAAGATACGATGTGTTATCGGTCATCAGGACTGATAATAAAGCATTTGAGATAATCACCTTCAGTAAAAGGCAGAAGCCGTGGATGGTCAATTCCCTGGGTATAGGCCTCAATTATTGAGAGAGGTTTTCTGAGCTTCCCACCCACTTCCGAAAGAAGATACCGAAAATCATCAAGGGACAAATGGGTAGAGCATGAGCAGGTAACAAGGATACCGTTTTTCGAGAGTGCCCTCAAAGCCCTTTCATTTATAGTTTTGTACCCTGCAACCCCTTCGTGTTTTTTACGACGGTCCTTGATAAAGGCGGGCGGATCAAGAACGATGGCATCGAACCGTTCCCCGGTATCTCTCAGATATTTTTTTACATCATCACAAATGAATTTACATCTCCCTATATCGAAGCCGTTGAGTTCCACATTCTCTTTTGCCAGTTCAAGGGCTGTCGCTGAGGTATCTACATTCACGACACTGCTGGCTCCTCCGGCAAGGGCATAAACAGAAAATCCGCCTGTATAGGAAAAACAATTCAAAACTGAGCGGTTTCGTGCATACTTCATGAAGGCATGCCTCGTATCGCGCTGGTCACAGAAAAACCCTGTTTTCTGTCCGTGGTAAACATCGACGAGAAATTTCAGTCCGTTTTCTTCAATTGCAATAGGGACAGGGACATGTCCTGCAATCAGACCAGAACGCCCTTCAAGCATCTCAACCTTTCTCGCGGGAATATCTGAGCGTTCATAAATACCCAGCGGCACGATCACCTTTTCCAGCGCTGCGATTATCTCCGTTTTCCATCGTTCTATGCCACGGGTGTGGAATTGCACGACAAGATAGCCGGCATATTTGTCAACAATGAGACCAGGGAGGAAATCGCTTTCTCCATGTATCAGCCGATAGGCATTTGTACCAGGTTTTTCTACATATCTCTTACGAAATTGAAAAGCCTTTTCGATCCGTCGAACAAAAAAGTTCTCGTCAACTGTCTCTGCCTCATCATATCCCCACACACGGACTGCAATCTGTGAGTAAGAACTGAAATATCCCTGGGCGAGAAAATTGTCATCTTCAGATACAAGCCGCACCGGTTCTCCTGACTGAATTCCTTCCGGGATCGCGAAGAAAGCCTGTGAAAATACCCACGGATGACATCCAATCACCGGACCTACTCGTTTCTGCTTAACTTTTAGCGTGATCACACGTTCCTCTCTTCTTCTAAGAGTCGCGTAACATCATCGGCTGTAAGCGTCCTGACTCTTGCGTGCTTCCGTGATTTCAGGAGATAGTCCTTCAGGATTTTATATCCATCGTAATCAAATTTATACGCACTGCGCAGCACGCATCTCTGCGTGCCCCATTTATTAAAACGAAAACATCCGATAAGACACCAATTATCAACAATAAAGCATTCCCCTTCATCCTCTGACTCATTTCTCTCCTCAATAAGGATCGGTCCGGAAAATGGCCAGGGCATAACCCTCCAGCCTGCAAATGCTAAATTGAACCGAATATTGTATTCGCTGGCGTGTTCAGTTCCATTACATGCTCCATTGCACCTCTGCAATTGAATATTGCTGCATTCCCCCTTTCCTTTCTCTATACCGAGTATGCGGGGACACAAGGTATAATCCTTCGCTATATTCCAGAGGAACTCCTTTGCCTGTCTCATCGATTTAAAAATACCCACAATACTTTGAAGTTCAGGGGATCGGACATTGTGAAGATACTCCATCCGGATTGTTCCATATTTCTTATCGTTGAGGCCTTTTTTAATGACCACAAGTTTTTTGTGGATCCTTGATTTTCTGTTGTAGAGAGGCAAAAGTTTTTTAATGAGATGGGATTCAAGGAGCAGCGCACCAAGCTCGCCGGATGTTGTGATGGCCTTAATATCAACAACTCGTCGGCACAACGCCTGTTCTTTGGCTGATTCCTGATCGCCAGAGAAGTGAGAGAGAACCCTGGTGCGAATGTTCACGCTTTTTCCAACATAGAGGGGGGTGCCGCTTTCATCATAGAAAATATATACGCCATAGGTCTCCGGGAGGGATGTAATGAGAGACGCATCGACGAGAGCGGGAAGCGTGGGTGTTTTAAGAATCTTGCTCAGGGCTTTTCTCAAGTCAGTGCTCCCCACATGCTCCCTCAGTTTCTGGAGGAAATCCCACAAGGCACGTGCGTCTCCCTCTGCTCTGTGCCTATTGGTACATGTGATGCCAAACCGTTCGATTATGCTGTCAAGATTATGTTTCTTCTGGTCAGGAAAGAGCGTCTTTGAGAGTCGCATAGTACAGAGCCTTTTTGCCGTATAATTGATCTTCTCACGTTCAAATTCTTCTTTGAGAAAGCTGTAATCAAATTTAGCATTATGGGCAACAAATATAGCTCCATCGAGAAGGCTATATATGCGGTCTTTTACCTGGCAAAAAGCGGGAGCATTCTCAAGATCTTTGTTCCTGATGCCGGTTAAGCTTTCAATAAATGGGGAGATGGTCATCTCAGGATCGAGGAGGGTGGAATATTTATCGACTATCTGTCCGCACTGAACCCTCAGAATAGCTATTTCGATGATACGATGGTAGTGAGAAGCGGCCCCTGTTGTCTCTACATCAACAATGGCAAGATCAAGATCGTTTAGAGGCATTTGAAAAACCCCATTGAGCTCATAACGTATAGCTCATGGCCTTCATTTATTACAGCCTATCTCTTTTTTAATAATCTCTAAGGCATACCAGTAAGCAAGCCCTTTTTCGTCAGCTATTTTCTTCACATCATTGAACTCGATATGTGTTTTAACCAGGTTTCCGTCGCGATCATATCCATTTTTTACCCTGACAGGTCCGTACGGTGTATCAATAATCTTTTCTTCCCTGTTTAATACCCGTCTCTGGAATTTTTGCATTCGTATCCCGAAGGTCGTTGTTTCAGCAAAAACAGAGTCAATCAGTTTCTGCAAAGCCTCTGTTGATGCTGTGATAGAGAGACGCACGCCGATTCTGCCTTTTTTCATATAAACAGGAAAGTAGAGAACATCGAGGGCCCCTGTGTCTCGTATTCTCTCCGCAACAGCCCCGAGATACTCCATGTTCATATCATCAAGATCTACCTCAAGAAGCCAGACTTCCTCCTCATGGGATGGATCTTCGCTCACACCAATAAAAATCCTCAGAGCATCGGGCGTTTCTGATGTGTACGAACCGAGCCCGTATCCGATTTTTTGCATTGCAAAGGAAGGGGTTTTTTGAAGGTCTTTGACATAATATTTGACTACTGCGGCCCCGGTTGGTGTTGTCAGCTCGAGCGGCGTGTCAACAAATCGGAGAGTATAGCCCGTGAGAATCTCTACTGTTGCCGGAGGGGGATTGGGTACAATACCGTGAGAGATTGTAATCGTTCCTCGTCCCATGGGCACTGGCCCGCAGTATACCTTTTCGATACCGAAATAGTGCATGCCGTGTGCAACGGAAACCACATCAATAAGGGTATCAATGTGAGAGAGCTCATGAAAGTGCGCTTCCTCGCGTGGTACACCATGTACCTTTGCTTCTGCATCAACGAGGACATTCAGAATGCCTTTTGCATCATTCCTGATTCTCGGTTCAACGTTCAGGGCCTCTATGAGGTTCTCCATTTGTGCAATGGAAAGATGCGTTTTTGAATGCCCTATTTCTAAGTGTATCCCTTGAATAATGCCCTGATTTTTTCTCACAGGTTTGATTTCCGGCATGTCCACCGGTATTTTATTCAACACGTGAGAGAGCTCCTGGAAAGGCATGCCTGCGTCCAAGAAGGCGCCGATCATCATGTCTCCGCTTATGCCAAAAATTGGATCAATAAAAAGTATGTTCATAAGCGGTTAATAAGGGTTGCAAAATATGCCGCACCAAAGCCGTTGTCGATATTGAAAACCGAGATTGTGGAACAAGAATTGAGCATTGCAAGCAGGGCAGTCAGTCCTCCGAAACTTGCCCCGTATCCGATGCTTGTGGGCACACCAATGACGGGTATTCCCACCATTCCTGCGACTATCGAAGGGAGTGCCCCTTCCATGCCAGCTACAACAATTATGACACGAGCCTCTTTCAATAACTCCATATTCTGGATAAGCCGGTGAATACCCGCAACCCCAACATCGTAGAGGCGTTCCGTCTTGTTTCCGAAAAACATTGATGCAATATATGCCTCTTCAGCTACGGGCACATCGCTTGTTCCGGCTGATACGATCAGTATTGAGCCCTTTCCTTTGATTGAAAGGTCTTCTTTTATATAAAAGCAGCGAGCATCACTGCTGTAAATTCCTGCAGGAAAAAGGACAGAGAGTTCTTTGCCTGTCTCTTTCGATACCCGTGTAACCAGGACATCATGGCTTTTATCTTGCATAGCACGAATGATATCGCTGATCTGGCTAATGCTCTTGCCTTCTCCGAAGATTACCTCCTGGAGGCCTTTTCTCACAACTCTGTGGTGATCTATCTTCGTATGGCTTAAGTCCTCAAAGGGAATATCCTTCAGCTTCTCATATGCTTCTTCAACGGTTGCTTCACCAGCCTTCACACTCTCCAGCAACCTCAAGATTTTTTCTTCTGTCATAGGTTTCTCCGCGATTCGTGTCCATAGATTTGATGAGTGAAGAGCGAGAAGTGAGAAGTGAAAAAAAGCAATGATACAGCAAACAGGTTTTTCTTGTCTGTTCTTCCAGCTTCTAACATTTTACTTTTCACTGTATTTCCTACTCCTCAACCATAAACGCATTTTTGATTATTTTTACCGTATTTCCCTCTATTCCAACGACATCAAATCGTACTTTCCTGTTAAAAGAGCCATGACTTTTCATATAAAATAAAGCAGATTTGATCAGGTGCTGCCGCTTCCGTGCATTGATAGCGTTGAAGGGATCGCCAAAATTTGGTGTGTTTCTTTTTTTCACTTCTACAAAAACAAGGCACCCTTTTTCTTCGGCAATAATATCTATTTCGCCAAATCGAGTCCTGAAATTTTTTTCAATGATTGTATACCCCGCTTTTTTCAAAGTCATTGCAGCTTTCTCTTCGCCTTTTCGTCCTTCTTCCTGTTTAGACAGCAAGGTATTCCCTCACGCCTTTAAAGGTTTTCCTATGGATAGGAGAGGCGCCATACTTCTCAAGGGCAAGTCTGTGGTCTTTCGTTGGATATCCCTTGTTTTTTTTGAAATTGTAATGGGGGTACTCCAGGTCATAGCGGTCCATGATATTGTCTCTCGTAACCTTTGCGATAATAGAAGCGCATGCAATATAGAAGCACTTTCTATCCCCTTTCACAATAGGTTTGCTGTCAGGGTAGGATTGAAGGGCAAATTTACCATCAATGAGGATGAGGTTGGGCTCAATTCCCGAGTCATGGAGCGCCCTCTCCATAGAGAGAAGGCTCGCCCTGAGGATATTAAGTTTGTCTATCTCCTCATGAGTTGCAATGCCAATACCTATTCTGAATGCGTGGTCTTGAATCCAGGGAAATATCTCTGACCGTTGTTTTGCAGTGAGAAGCTTCGAATCGTTGACCTTCTGCAAATGATCGGGCAGTCCTTTCCAGACGACACAGGAAGATACAACAGGGCCCGCGAGAGGCCCTCTCCCTGCTTCATCGATACCGCCTATGAAACCTGTTAGGGTGCAAACCATTAATCCCGTTTTTCTTTGAGCTTTGCGGCCTTACCCCTGAGGTTTCGTAAATAAAAAAGTTTCGACCTTCTTACCTTACTCTTACTCAAAATCTCAATCTTGTCGATGAGTGGAGAGTGTGTAGGAAAGGTTTTTTCTATGCCTACGCCATAGGAAACCTTTCTCACAGTAAACGTTGCCCGTGTGTTGCCTCCCCGCCTTCGAATAACAACGCCCTCAAAAACCTGAATTCTTTCTTTATCACCCTCAAAGATCTTTGTGTAGACCCTTACGTTATCGCCAACGTTGGTCTCAGTCAAATCGAGCCGCATATGTTCTTTTTCAAGTAGATCAATCATTTCATTCATTGTGTCCTCCTCGTTCGCCAAATAATCTATCGAGAATTATGCCAAGGGCTACCCGTAATGAGAGATGATTGTACTCTCCTTTACCCCGTATGGGCATAAGCATTTTCTCGCATCGTTCAACAACTTCTCGTGAAAGACCCCATCCTGTGCCGAAAAGAAGCAAGATTGGTCTTGTTTCTCTTTTGATCAAGGCCTGTAATTCCTGGTAACTAATCGATTTATCTGGTCGTTCCCGAGAGGATGTCCCCACCACAATGGGGTCACCCTGGCAGTGTGCAACCATCTCATCAACGCCGGCCTTTATCACAACCTTCTTCAGGGCTTCTGCTCGCGCAGGATTATAACGAGAACCGTATCCATCTGTCCAGTGATGGATCAGCGTATTTGTTATTTCCCTCTGTTTTGCCAACGGCGTAACAATATAGCATAATTCTAACCCAAATGTCATACATGTTCTTGCAATATCATGTATTTCCAGATTTGTTACACTGGTAGCAACAATATCACCATTTTTATCATAAACAGGATAATGGATTATAGCAAGACTCACGCTACTCAGGTATTTCCTCCATTATTTCACGAATCATCTTCCGGTCTTCGTCGGTCGGTGTAAATCTGTTCATAAGGTCCGGTCTTTTGAAAATCGTCTTTCTGAGTGCTTCCTTTCTCCTCCATTTCCGTATCTCTTCATGGTTTCCTGACAGGAGAATCATAGGAACTTCCATGTCTCGAAAGGTATCTGGCCTGGTATATTGAGGATACTCAAGCAGGCCTCCGCTGAAACTCTCATCGATATTCGATTGCTCATTGCCGAGTACTCCCGGAATGCATCTAGTGATTGCATCGATAAGGACAAGGGCGGGTATTTCTCCTCCTGAAAGCACGTAATCTCCAATAGAAATTTCTTCGTCAACAAGGTTGAGAACTCTTTCATCGAGGCCTTCATATCTCCCACACACGAGACACAGATGCTTGTTGCGTGAAAAACGGAGTGCGGTGTTCTCATCAAAAATCTTTCCCTGAGGCGAAAGCAAAATGTATCGAGGTCTTCCCATAGTTTTTTCAAGGTGTTCCATTGCGCGGTATATGGGCTCAATCTTCATGACCATGCCCGGCCCACCACCATAAGGAGCGTCATCACAGGTTTTGTGGGCATCTTCAGCGAAATCCCTGATATTTATGATATTAAAACTGATCAGCCCCTTTTCTACAGCCTTTTTCGTGATGCTCTCCTTGAGAGGCGAATCAAATATCCCAGGGAACAATGTTAAAACGCTAAAAATCATAGGCGTAACGCATCCTCATCAATGACAATGAGTGAATTCTTAAGGTCAATCTTAGAAATCAGACCTTCAACCAGAGGAACCAACACCTCTTCCTTGCCTGTTACTACTATAATATCATGCACGCCCGTATGAATTACTTGGGTTACCGTGCCTATTAAATCATTCGTGTAATTAACAACGTTGAGCCCGATCAACTGGTAATCATAGTATTCGTCATTATCTAACGAAGGAAGGTCTTCCTCTCGAACACACAACTCCTCGTTGATGAGAAAGGAGGACTTTTCTGGGCTATTAAAACCTTCAAACTTCAGATAAAAGAAACCTTTACTGAATCTAACTTCTGTCGGGCTTAGCTTTGTCTGCTTTCCATCTTTGGTAATGTACAATGAGGTGTACGAATTAAATTGATCTCTATCCTCATTATAATACCGGAACCTTACTGTTCCTTTAAGACCGTGGCTGGCAACAACCCTGCCGACAGGTATGAAACGCATTACTCAATGATTTCGAGGACCGCCCTTTTCTTTACCTTTGTTGAGGCTGCGCTCAGGATAGTTCTCATGGCCCGTGCAGTACGGCCCTGTTTTCCGATGACCTTCCCAAGGTCATCCTTGGAGACATTGAGCTCTATCACAGAGGTTTTTTCGCCTTCAATTTCAGAAACCTTTACCTGATCGGGATTATCAACCAATGCCTTAGCAATATACTCGATTAGTTCTTTCAACACGGTCCCTCCTCCATACGTTATTGTGCTATTTCGCGTAACACACCATCTTTTTTGAAGAGATTCTCAACTGTCCTTGTGGGTTTTGCACCCTTCTTATACCAGTCCTTAATCTTTTCTCTATCAAGGCTAATCTCGATAGGGTCTTTCAAGGGATCATAAAAACCTACTCTCTCGATGAACCTGCCATCCCTCGGAGAATCGCTGTTCGCCACAACAATCCTGTAAAAAGGTTTCTTTTTTGAGCCATGCCTTGACAACCTAAATTTTACCGCCAAATTACTTACCTCCTTATCTGAAAAGTAATTGTCTCTGGAGGCCCTTCATGCCTCCTTTTGCCATCTTTTTAATCATCTTTCGTGTTTCCATGTATTTCTTCAAAAGTTCGTTTACATCGTGGACCTGAGTGCCGCTCCCTTTTGCGATCCTTACCCTTCTGCTTCCATCGATAATATTCGGGTAAAATCTTTCCCTCGCTGTCATCGAGTTAATAATAGCCTCTGTCTTCTTGAGGTCTTTCTCTGCAGCCGTGAAATCGATTGCCCCTTTTAATTTGTTTAATCCCGGAATCATGCCAATAATGGACTCAATGGAACCAAGCTGCTTCATCTGTTTGAGCTGATCACGGAAGTCCTCAAGGGTAAACTCGTCTTTCCTGAGTTTCCGTTCAAGTTCTTTCGCCTGTTTTTCGTCAAAAACCTCCTGGGCCTTTTCAACAAGGGTTACAACATCACCCATTCCCAGGATTCGGGAAGCCATCCTTTCAGGAAAGAATGGCTCAAGAGCATCAAGTTTTTCACCGACGCCAATGAACTTGATAGGCTTACCGGTCACCGCTTTAATAGAGAGTGCAGCGCCCCCTCGTGTATCACCATCAAGCTTTGTAAGGATGATACCGTCAACACCAACCTTTTCATTAAAGGTACTTGCACTGCTCACGGCATCCTGACCTGTCATAGAATCGAGAACAAGGAGGGTTTCGCGGGGATTCAGCAGTTCCTTTTGCCGTATCAGTTCTTCCACCATTTCATCATGAATATGCAGGCGTCCTGCAGTGTCGACGATCATCGTATCGAAGCCGTTTTTCATTGCGAAGACCCTGGCTTCTTTGCAGATTGTGATGGGATCGTGGATATCCTTTGACGCAAATGTTGGAATGTTGATTTGCTGACCAATTTTCATGAGTTGGTCTATTGCAGCGGGACGGTAAACGTCTGAAGGCACAAGGAGCGGTTTTCTGCCTTTTTTTCTTAATTGAAGGGCAAGCTTGCCAGCCGTCGTGGTTTTTCCAGAACCCTGGAGACCAATGAGCATAATCGATACGGGCGGAGATCCTGAAACATCGAGCGGCTTGTTTACCTGGCCTAAGAGACTGCAGAGTTCATCGTGGACGATCTTTACAAAAAGCTGACCAGGCGTAATACTGGTAAGAACACCCTCACCGATTGCCTTTTCTTTTATTTTTTCGAGGAAGTCTTTGGCAACCTTATAATTGACATCTGCCTCGAGAAGGGCAATCCTGACTTCGCGCAGAGAGTCTTTGATATTATCTTCAGTGACTTTTCCGTAGCCCCTTATCTTTTTAAAGGTGGCTTCAAGGCGCTCCTGTAGTTTTTCAAACATAATCTATTAGAATAATAGAAAAATGGCCAATAGTCAATGGAAAAACAGGCAATAGCCAATAGGTGGAACAACCGTCACGCGTAATGGGTAACGCGTGACGGGTTTAAAAATTGTTCACTGATCGCGCGTTACGCGTTACGAACCAAATAGCTCCTATAACCGGTTTTTTATTTATACTTCTATCTTCGAAAAAAGGTATGCCCCGGCAAGCAAAACAAATACAGCTATACAACCGAGGATAACAAAGTCTGTTGCGAGACCGAAATGAGCCATATTGATTAGGGTGCCGCGAAGTCCGTCAACACCATAAGCGAGAGGGTTTATCGTTGATATGATAATCACAGCTTTTGGCAGATTCTCAAGAGGGAATAGTGCACCGGAAAGGAAGAACAAAGGCATAATAAGAAAATTGATAATAATCTGAAAACCCTGCATATCTTCGATAAATGAAGCAATCGCCGTACCGAGGGCGGTAAAGGTAATGGCAATCAGCACCATATAGAGGAGCGCAAGAGGGATCATAGACAGGGTTGTTGGCCGGAATCCGACGATGACAGAGAGAAGAAAGACAATCAATCCCTGAACCACAGCAACGGTGGCCCCACCGAAAGTTCTTCCAAGCATTATCTGAAGGCGTGAAACAGGTGCAACAAGTGTTTCTTTGAGAAAGCCAAACCGTCTATCCCAAAGAACCTCGATACCTGAAAAGGTAGCCGTAAAAAGGATGCTCATGGTGATAATTCCTGGTGCCAGAAACTGGATATAATTCCCGCCACCGGCCCTTGTGTAGATCGGGCCAAAGCCAAATCCAAGAGCTACAAAGAAGAGGAGCGGCTGACCGAGCGAACCAACAATGCGGGCCTTTGAACGAAAATAGCGTTTCAACTGCCTAAGCCAGAGGATATAAATGACTTTCACCGGTGGTGTCTCCTGAATATTTTCCGGCGCATTCGCATTTGCTCAAGATTATTCGGTTCCTCTTCACGGATATCTCGGCCCGTGAGAGCAATGAACGCCCCTTCAAGAGAACTTGTCCCTGTCTGAACCTTTAATTCATCAGGGGTCCCCTGAACGATAATTTTTCCATGATCAATAATAGCAATACGGTGTGCAACGCGCTCTGCTTCTTCCATGTAATGGGTGGTAAGAAAGATTGTTGTCCCCTCAGACTCGTTGAGACCTTTAATGTAATTCCATATGAGGCTTCGTGTCTGTGGATCAAGGCCAAGCGTCGGTTCATCGAGGAAAAGAATCTTTGGATGGTGAAGAAGACCTCGGGCGATTTCGAGACGTCTTTTCATGCCGCCAGAAAACTTCTTAACCTGGTCTTTCCTTCTCTCCCATAACTCCACAATCGTGAGAAGCTCTTCAATTCTCTTGTTCCGAATATCCTTTGATATGTTGTAGAGAACGCCATGGTAATCCATGTTTTCCCATGCCGTAAGGTCCTCATCAAGGCTTGGATCCTGGAAAACGATGCCGAAGCTCTGGCGGACTTTATGGGGTGATACAACCGGGTCGTATCCATTGAGAAGAATATTCCCGCTTGTAGGGCGGAGCAACGTTGTAAGCATATTGATTGTTGTTGATTTTCCAGCACCGTTTGGCCCAAGAAAAGCAAAAATCTCTCCCGCCCTGACAGAAAATGAAATATGGTCCACAGCAGTGAAGCCATTGAAGGTTTTGGTTAAGTGTGTGACGTTTATTATATCCTCGCACATCATGGGTAATTTTGGATGAAATAGTTATAGCAATTACCGCCCATGTGTTCAATGCAAATCCATAGTGTATCCAGTTATCTTTTGCTTGACATATCATTTCTTTATGCTATTAAAACCATATAAGTCATTACACAAATATCTTGAAAATGAAAGGAGGGTATTATGGCGGGAAGTGTGTACGTTGTGAACGAGATTGTAGGTACAAGCACAAAATCCTGGGAGGACGCAGCAAAACAGGCTATTGAGACTGCTGCAAAAAGCGTTGAGGATATTCGCATTGGTGAGGTGGTGAAGCAGGATGTGACCGTTGAGAATGGAAAAGTGATAAGTTATCGGGTACGGCTCAATGTTTCGTTCAAGTATCACCCTGAAAAATAACTTAGAGTAAGATATGTAGGGGAGGGGTGTTTATTGCTCCTTCCTTACGTTTAATGATCGTTCATACTGAGTCTATCTGGAAACCCATGGGCAAATTCAATATCCTTTTCCTGCTGAGCTTTTTTCTTCATGGAGCTCATACAGGATCAGGCTTTCCACTTCCCCTTCGGAAATGGGTTTTGAGTACAGGAATCCCTGATAATGCTCACACTTTATTGCTTTGAGACTGTTCAGTTGGTCTTCTGTCTCAACTCCTTCTGCAATGACTTCGATGCCCAGATTTTTACCGAGATGAAGAATGGTTTCAACAATTTTTATCTGCTCCTCGTCGCTTTCAATTCTGCAAATAAATGAACGATCAACCTTCAACACATCTATAGGGAGATTCTGGATGCAATTGAGGGAAGAATAACCAGTTCCAAAATCATCAAGGCATATATGTATCCCCTTGGATTGAAGTTTTGAAAGCATATGAACTGCTGATTGATCCTGAGCCATGAGTGTAGTTTCGGTGACTTCAAGATCAAGCATGGAGGTAGGTAGTCCTGTCTCGTCTAAAATATTTAAGACCATATCAGCGAATCCAGGGTCACGAAGTTGGACACCGGATATATTGACGGCAACTCTGATGGGAGTGCTGTTTTTTTCATTCCAAGTGCATAATTGAGCACAGGCTTTTCTTAATACCCACTCCCCTATTGTTGTTATAAGCCCTGTCTCTTCTGCGATAGGTATGAATTCTGATGGAGGTATCATCCCCCTATGAGGATGGTTCCAGCGCAACAATGCCTCCAAAGAAACGATACTATTGGTTTTTAAAGAGATGATGGGTTGATATAAGATTTGGAACTCATTATGTTCAAGCGCCTTCCTAAGATCAACCTCTATATGGAGCTGTGCGAGAGCCTTCTGTCTCATAGTAGAGTCAAACACTGCATATTGCGCTTTTCCCAAAATTTTTGCCTGATACATAGTGATGTCAGCATCTCGAAGAACTTCCTCAGGTTTATTGTATCCCATAGTCGTCATGGCTATACCGATGCTTGCCGTTGGAAAAATTTCTGTACCTTCAAGTATCACTGGCAGTGAAAGAGCGTTTAGAATTCTTTCTGCAACCCCTTTTGCTGCATCGATGTTCTTAATATCTTCACAAAGAATAACGAATTCGTCTCCTCCTAGCCTTGCCACTGTATCGCCAGGTCGAACACAGCCTTCGAGCCTTCGTGCAATTTCAATGAGGAGCATATCGCCCGCCATATGGCCCAGGCTATCGTTAACAACTTTGAAACGATCGAGGTCCAAGAACAGAACCGCAGATGATACATTTCTATTTCTTTTATTTCGTTTGAGGACGTGGTCCAACCGGTCGATAAAAAGTGAGCGATTTGGAAGACCTGTGAGTCCATCGTGAAATGCGTCTTTTAAAAGCTGTTCTTCAGCGTTTTTCCTGACGCTTATATCAGTCTGGGAGCCAATCATGCGATATGGTTTTCCCTGATCGTTTCGGACAGCAATTCCCCGACTGAGAATCCACCGAAAGGTCCCATCCTTGTGAAGCATTCTATGCTCTTTTTCAAAGTGATCAGTCATACCTTCAAGGTGAGAGTTAATGCTGATCTTCACACTTTCCAAGTCGTCCTTGTGGATACGCCCAAACCACTCATCAATAGATCCACCGATTTCGTGTTCCTCAAATCCAAGAAGGGATTTCCATCTGCGGGAAAAAAGGACATCGTTTGTAATGATATTCCAATCCCAAAGGCCATCGTTTGCCGCAATCGAGGCAAGGGAATACCGTTCTTCGCTTTCCCGCAGGGCCCGTTCAATTGCTTTGCGTTCCGTTATATCACGTACGACAGCAAGCACTTCGCTTTCACCATTTTTGACAATACGTACCTCCCATTCCCGCACGATACGGTCAACCTGCCACTCACATTCAAAGACATCGAGAAGACCAGTATCGAGAACTCGCTTAACGCTTTGATGAACTCTTTGTGCAACTAAGCCAGGTAAAATTTCGTAGACAAGCCTACCCGTTGTTGTTCTGTTAGTGACCTTTATTGTACTTAAAGCTCCCCGTGCCTCAAGAATGGTTCCGTCTCGTGCAATGCGAAACATATTGTCAGGCATTGCATCCACAAGAGCTTTATTCTTTGACTCTGACAGATAGAGATCTTCGAGGGTTTTGCTTGCCCTGAGGACAAAGCGTACTCGGTGGCTCAGTAGATGCCAGTTCAACGGCTTCGTAAGGAAGTCAGTTGCCCCCGCTTCATAAGCCCTGTTTATTGATTCGATATCATCGAGGCCAGTCAGTATAATAATTGGAAGCCTCTCTGCTTTAGGAAAGCCCCTTATTTTTTGGCACGTAACAAAGCCATCCATCTCTGGCATCATTACGTCGAGAAGAACTGCATCAGGCATGACTTTACCAAGAGACTCAAGGGCCTTAACCCCATTAGGGCACTCAATCACATCGAAGCCTTCCTTACTTAAAGCTGCCCCGGCAAGCATTGTTACTGCCTCATCGTCGTCAACAACCAAAACCAAAGGACGTTTTCTCGATTCTTCAGTGATCATATTTATGTCCTCCGTGCCACTTCTTTCTCAAGGGCTGTTCGTACCCGCTTGTATTCCATCTCCATACTTGAAACGATTGTTTGTATTCCATCGATATTGTTTTCTCTCCCTTTCGTTTCAAGCTCCTTACAAAGATTTGCGAGGTTGAGGGCTCCCAGATTCGCGCTGGAAGATTTCATGGAATGAGCCGCCTTCGACAGAGTCACCGCATCTCCGGAGATTGCTGCGGTACGAATCGTATTGATAAGGTTTGTTGAATTCTGGAAGTAGATTTCTACAACCTTGGCAAGCAGATCAGGCTGAAGAGATGTGATTTGTTTAAGAGAGTTATGATTTAACACGGTATCCTCTGATTCCTCAAAATTTTGTTGTGCTTCGTGTTTTTCTTTTTCTTGCACAGATGCAATTGACAACCACTTTAAAAGGAGCTCCTCGAGTTGTTTTATTTTAAATGGTTTTGACATATAGTCATCCATCCCTGCCTCAAGACAAGTCTCTCGATATCCTTCCATGGCATGGGCGGTAAGGGCAACAATAGGTAAACGGGATTTTCCACCATTTCCATTGTTTGTCTTAGCCTCGTTCTCGCGGATGACCTTTGTTGCCGTAAAGCCATCCATCACCGGCATTTGACAATCCATAAAAACAAGATCGTATTTTTTCAAAGCGATAGCATCTACGGCCTCTTTTCCGTTACCGGCAATATCGACTACGCAACCGAAATGCTCAAGCATATCCTTGCCAACAACCTGGTTGATAGTATTATCTTCCACAAGGAGTATGTTGGCACGATAAATGCTTGAGTCCTTCTGAACAGGGATCGGCGTTTCTTTTGGGGTATATATCATTCCCTCATTCTGAGCTATTTTTTCTGATGATTCACCTGTACTTTCCAATAAAACGGTAAACCAGAAGGTTGAACCCTTATGGGGCACGCTCTCAACCCCTATTTCTCCACCCATCATTTCCACCAACTCTTTCGCAATAGCAAGGCCTAGTCCAGTACCCCCAAACCTCCTGGTTGTTGAACCGTCTTCTTGGGTGAAAGCGTTGAAAATTGCAGACAAAGATTGTTCGTTGATACCGATGCCGGTGTCAGATACAACACATTTTAGTTTGACCGATTTTTCCCCTTGCTTTTCGCTCGTTAACGAAACTAATATGTTGCCATGCTTGGTGAATTTGATTGCATTGTCTACGAGATTTACTAAAACCTGACGGAGTCGCAACGGGTCTCCCTTGAAAAATGTCGATGTTTGAGGATCAATGCGATACTCGAGTTTCAGACCTTTTTTCTGCGCTGCTTGCGTAAATGAATCAATGACCTCCTTTATGAGTTTTTGAAGATTGAAATCGGTTATTGACAGAACCATCATCCCTGCTTCAATCTTTGAAAAATCAAGAATTTCATTGATAATCTTATGCAAGGTTTCTCCGGAAGAGAGGGCCATATTGATATAATTACACTGTTTCTCGGTAAGGGTATTGTTATCAAGAAGTCTCAGGACCCCGAGGATGCCATTCAGAGGGGTCCTGATCTCGTGGCTCATATTGGCGAGGAATTGAGACTTGGCCTTGTTCGCCGCTTCAGCGTCCTCCTTGGCCTGGCGGAGGCTATCATTCATAGATTTTAGTTCCAGCGTTCTTTTATGGACTCGGCTTTCAAGTTCATCATTCACCTTCTTAAGTTCTTCTTCAGCCCGCTTCCTATCGGTAATATTGATAAAGCTCTCAACGAGGTAGGATTTACCCTCCATGGAAATTTGCGTAATACTTTTCAGTACTGCAATCTTATTGCCCGTATAGGTCAATACGGAACTTTCTGAAAAATCTACAGCTTGCCCTAAGTCTGTAATGGGGCACATACCTGCCTGAGCAGGACAGACTAAACCATGACATGAACGGCCAATAGATTCGCTCCGTTGAATGGATAATAGGTTAAGGGCGGCCTTATTCATGTGCACGATGATATGGGAGGTTGCGTCTATTACCATAACCCCGGCATTAATAGATTCAAGCAGAAGCCGAAGACTTTCGTTGTGGGCTTCAATTTTTGCAATCATTTCATTGAAGCCTTCCACCATCCTTCCAATTTCATCGTTTCCGTGCTTCTTTGCCCGAACAGAATAGTCCTTATTCTCCGATACTCTTTTCATACAGTCAGATAAGCATAGAATTGGTTCTGATATATGTTTCTGAAGACGGACGGAGAGAAAATAGACAATAAATGCAGAAACAGCCATGACGAGAATTGCAATGGCAAGATACCAAAAGAGGCTTGAATAAATATTGCTCACGCTCGATTGAATGTAAATGGTTCCTATCAAATTATTATCGAAATAGATAGGGTGAATCAAATGAAAGCGATTCTCATGGAAATACTTCTGATCTATTGCCTTGGCCGATGGAAGCCTCTCCGGGCAGTTATTTTTTGTTTGTGAGTTTGCTCCGCGTTTATACTGGGCAAAAAACGTTCCATCTTGTAAAAAGACGCATGCAAGAGGGATATTTTCCTCGGCCGAAAGGCCATTCAGTGTTTCTGTGGCTGTATGCTTATCATGAAAGGCGAGTGGTGCAATCAGATTTTGGCCAATAACACTTGCAAGGACTGTAACCTTTTCGGTAAGCGCACCCCGAAAGGTAAATAACGTGTGGACTGTGAACAGGGTTGTTGCCAGAAAAAGAGCAACAAAACTTGTTATCATCATGATCGCTATTGCTTTTTTTCGAATTGACATATCTTGAAGTTTCATAACCACCCCTAGGAGCCTGTTTCCTTCACAATTCTTGCGAGCCTCAGAACTTGCGAGCTGAATTTGAGGCCGGCTCTTTCAACAGCGCCCAGATTGATCACAAAGGATATTTTTTTTTCTTCTGTATAAAAATTTATCATCCCTCCGGAGGCAGCAAAAAATTGCAGGTCAGAAATCGTAAGAACATGCTTTGGTATCGCCTTGATGATTGATCTTGCACGATCTTTTTCCGATTGTCCGATATAAAGGGCGTGAAACTGCGCTACTTCAGCGGGATCAGCAATGTGTTTCACACGTATTGTTTTTCCCTGGGCGATTTTACCGGAGACCTTCTCGAGTGCCCTTGTGACGCCATCCTGTCCTAAGATACAGATAACAATATGTTGGCCGGCAGTAGAGAACGAATGGGCCGGCCACTCAACAAATTTGATGAAGTTATAGATGAAGGCAGCTTTTATCTCGCCTTCGGATGCTATTCCTGGATGTTGAGCGAACACTGCGGGAACAAGAGAAGCCAAGAAGGTCAGAAAAACGACATAAATCACCATTATCTTCCTGTGAAAAGCCATGGGAGACAATGAGATATGCATCATCTTCTTAAAAACCATATGTTATCTTGAACCAGAATGTCCGACCGTCTTGTGGTATCGCTGTTTGGATGTGATCGTTTCCCGTCGGATCGGAGTATTTCGTATCGAAAAGGTTGTATATGCTTGCAGATATTTCAAATCCCTTTATGAGCTTTTGACTGAAGAGGGTGAAGTTGGTAACCGAAAAGCCCCCTACTTTTCTATCTGTTACCGTTTTTCTGTCGCTGGTGTATTGGACCTCCAACCCTCCGAAGAAAAAATCCTTCCAGATAGGAGAAATAAGGTTAAGCTTAAAAAGATTTCTGGCTGAATTCATTATTCTGCTTTTGGTTAGCGAGTCTTTCACCTCCTGGTATGTGTAGCTTAACCTCCCCTGATAGCCTTGTTCCCAATTTCCTGCGGCCTCGATTTCAAATCCGCGGCCGGTGATATCGCCTGTATTTCCAAACACGGCCAGGCCATCTGCACGGTCAATTATCTGTTGAATACTCTTAGTTATCTTGTAATCGAATACGCTTCCTGATAGCCGATAGTGACCACCCAAGCTTTGGTCATAGGTAATCTCATAGTTGCGGATTCGTTCCGGTTTCAGATTGGGGTTTGCTTTCCACCCGTCTGCCTGATAAAACATCTCATAAGCGCTGGGTGAGCGAAAGGCTGTCCCGTAGATTAACTTGAACGTACTTTGTTTATAAGGATTGTAAATGAGAGCGATCCTCGGGTTGGCAGTTCCATGATAAAATGAAGACTGATCAAACCTGACCCCAGCATTTAAAATCAAACCCTTCATGATTGTGAATTCATCTTGTCCGAAAACGCCCCATGACTGTGATGTACGCCTACTGTGGACATAACTTGTATAGGGAATCTCATCAAAGCTATCCTGGTCCTGTCGTGTGTTCAATTGGTATTCTGCGCCGAAAGAAATTTTGTGTCGGTCAAAAAAGGTTTTGGTCCCGGCAACCTCGCCAAGCCACCACTCTCCTATTTGAAGATCTTTATTGAGGTAGCCAGGATACGCGTATTGTCCTTTGTACGAATATCGGTTATATGACGTACGTCCCATGACGGAGAAGCCCGACTCGAATTCGCGCTCGTATTTTAATTCCATGAAACCCCATTCGTCTCCATACTTGTTCAGGGGAACGTTGAATACGGTTTCAAAAGCTCCTGTAGGGTCTGTTTTGGTCCTCGTCACAAAGGCGCCCTCAAGGACTAAATCCTGGAATGTAAGTTTCGTAAAAAGCTGAACAGCTTTATCGCCATCGCACTTATGGGCTACCCCAAAATTTGTGGACGGACTGTCATATTCTTTAAAGTACAGATTCTGCCCCTTGCTTCTGGAATGCGTGGCCGATACGACCATGTCGAGACCGTTGGCGAATGTTTTTCCGTAGTTCAGCCTTTCCTTATAGGTATCATGGCTTCCTGCGAGACCCATAATTTCTATGCCATTAATATTTCTTCCATCCCGGGTAATGATGTTGATAACAGCCAGATACGCTAAATCTCCATAGAGGGATGCGCTTGGTCCGCGTACCACCTCTACGCGGTCGATGAGGTCTATATCGATAATGAAATCTGTTCCAAGCCCAACACCTTCGTAAATGTTGTCGCGCACCCTGTGTCCGTCAACGAGGATAAGGACGCGGTTGGTGTAATCGCTGGCTATGCTGTGCCCCCGTATAGAGGCAAAAGAATATACCCGGTCATAGTTTATCTGAAATCCGCGAACACTTTTGAGGATATCAGAAAGGGACCGATATCCGAATTTCCTGATTTCGTCTGCCGTTATCACGGTAATCGATGACGGTGCTTCGGATATTTTTTGGCGGAACTTTGAAGCGCCGTAAACCTCAATGTCCATCAATTCCTCAAGGCTCATATCAAAGACGTCTCTCGTTGTTCCGACTGCCGGCAATGCAAAAATAAGCGTCCCCAAAGTAAGAATTACGAAACCCTTCAAGAGATGCTTAATTATAGTGTTGTGTTGATTTCCCCCCCCCATATCCTTCAGCCAAAAAAATGTTTTGAGTTAAGAAACACATTCTATGCCAGCACCTCAGTGATTCAATCATACAGGCTTATTGTTGCGTATACGTCAATAGAATAAATAAATTGGTCTGATGAAATGCTGTGTCTTACTTTTCGCAGATAGTTTGCAATTGATTGCTCCAAAATAAGTACAGTTTTTGACCAAACCATTTTATGCTTTATTCGGTAAGACTAAAAATATCTTAAAACGTATATGGTTGAGAGAAAAAATGAAAATTAGCCCAAGTGAAAGAAATAAACACAGAGAGTGTAAGCTATTAAACCTATTTTCTTTTGCTCAAAAAGGCGATATGGTGAAGGTTTACCTTCATGACTAATAACTGATTATGTATTACTGCTGGTTTTGCTACGGATACTGTGGCAAGGCTGTCAGGGAAGCTGTTTCATCAAGGCCGAGCGCAATATTCATATTCTGGATGGCTTGTCCTGATGCGCCTTTGACAAGGTTGTCGATGGCTGAAACAATAACAATCCGGCCATCATCAAAGCTTTTGAGGCCTATATCAATATAGTTGGAGAATCGTACGAACCGTGTGTCAGGATATACCCCTTCATCCATGATCCGCACAAAATGCTCGCCTTCGTATGTTTTTTTATACAGGGTGAGGACATCATTGGTTTTGAGCGGTTCCTTCAATGTGCTGTATATTGTGGTCAGGATGCCCCTGTTCATAGGAAGAAGGTGGGGAACGAACATGATTTTAAGGTTGGAAAGTTTACTTACCTCTTTCTGGATTTCAGGCTCATGGCGGTGGACACCCACTCCATAGGGTCTGAAACCTTCCGAGACTTCACAAAAAAGGCTTCCCAGCTTCGCCTCACGTCCTGCGCCGCTCACGCCTGATTTTGAATCGATGAATATATCACCAGCCAGATAGCCAGCCTTGAGAAGTGGATATAATCCGAGAATTGCAGAGGTTGGATAGCACCCCGGATTGCCAATAAGCTTTGCACCTTTTATTTTTTCACGATAAATTTCGGGAAGACCAAATACGGATTGAGAAATCAGTTCTTGTGCGGTATGGGGGATATATGCGTTTTCGTAAATTTTCACATCTTCGAAGCGAAAATCAGCGCTAAGATCAACAATGACCGCCTTTCCATCGTAGAGTCTCTTTGCAGCTTCCATAGATGTGCCGTGGGGCAGGCAAAGGAAATACACATCGCACTTCCCAGTGTGGTTATCATCCGTGGGTACAAGGACCTTCTCAAACCTTCCCTTGAAGAGAGGAAAAATATCAGAGATCTTTTTTCCTTTATACGTGTTTGATGTTATGCGATTAACTGTAATATTAGGATGGGAAATAAGCATTGAAATAAGGGCCAAACCGGTATAGCCGGTGGCCCCTATGATACCTGCTTGTAACATCTTATCTCTTGGAAAACTGGAAGCTTGCCCGTGCTCCTTTTTTACCATACTTCTTTCTTTCTTTGGCACGCGGATCTCTCGTGATCAGACCCTGTTTTTTGAGGGTTGTTCTGAAATTTATGTTGTATTCGAGAAGAGCCTTTGCAATCCCGTGACCTAATGCCCAGGCCTGTGCGGGAACTCCTCCACCATATATGTTGGCCACCACATCAAACTTACCGAGGTTGCCGGTAAGCAGGAAAGGTTTATTGACCATAAGTTTCAGTTCTTCAAGGGGGAAGTAGTCTTCAATTGTTCGACCGTTGATTACAAAGTTACCGGAACCCAATTTAATCCAGACCCTTGCCACGGCCGTCTTTCTTTTTCCTGTTGCGTAGTACCGTTTTTCAGGCACTTCTAACCTCCTTATATGCAAATTCTTTTGGCATCTGGGCTTTATGAGGATGCTCTCCGCCCTTGTATACCTTGAGTTTTTTGATTATTTTTCTCCCAAGGGCATTCTTGGGAAGCATGCCTCGTACAGCAAGCCTGATGACATCCTCTGGTTTCTTATCCATCATGGTCTTCAGATTGATGGCCTTAAAACCTCCATGATAGCCTGAATGCCGTGCATACATTTTTTGGTCTACCTTACGCCCTGTAAGTCTAATCTTTTCAGCATTGATAACAACGACAAAGTCTCCAACATCTGTATGAGGGGTAAATGTTGGCTTTGTTTTACCTCGTAACATCATCGCTATCTGAGCCGCGAGCTTGCCGAGGATTGCCCCTTCAGCATTAATCACATACCAGTTTTTTGCTATTTCATCTGTCTTTGGAAAATACGTTTTCATCTTATTATCCTTAAAAAATTTGCTTAACTTAATATATTTAGAGGGTTGAAGTCAAGGAAAAGTTTAAATACCGCTGATTATAGGCTATGAGCAAGGGGTTATGGGTAAAACGAGATGAGAAGTGAAAAGTGAAAAGAGAGAAGTAGAGATAGGCCACATTTTTTCAGCACGCTGCTTTATAAACCTCAGGGAGACTCAAGACAGTGTAATGCTTAAATTCGAAGTTAAAAAATATTAATAGGATTTCTTTTCATTAGACTCGTAACAAAATTTTTACACGGTTTCCGCTATAGCCCATCACCCATCACCTAACGCCTCTTGCCTGATTCTATTGATTTTTCCATACTATCCGTGATATTCTTCACAAGCGATCACGCGAAACGGTATAGCCTCGAAGTCTGAACGAATAACCATGGAAGGTGCTCATGAAAAGATTCAACGTACTCATTACCGATAACATTTCTCAAGAGGGGATTGAGATACTCAAACGAGAAGGAGATATAGATGTTGATATAAAGGTCGGTATCAAAGGTGATGAACTAAAGAAGGTTATTGGTGATTATGACGCATTGATTACAAGAAGTGGAACCACCATTCCTGCAAGCCTCCTTGAAAATCCTGGGAGGCTCAGAATCATAGGCCGTGCTGGTGTCGGTATTGAAAATATCAATGTAGAAGCGGCAAGTAAAAAAGGGATCATTGTGATGAACGCGCCTACAGGAAATACCCTGGCGGCAACAGAGCTAACGATGGGCATTATGCTGGCTGCAGCACGGAAAATTCCTCTCGCGAATAACTCACTCAAAGAAGGAAAGTGGGACAGAAAAAGGTTCATGGGGATTCAGCTCTTCAATAAAACTCTTGGCATAGTAGGGCTTGGTCGCATAGGGAGTGCCGTCGCAATACGTGCCAAGAGTTTTGGTATGAAAGTCATTGCCTATGATCCATTTATAAAAAAGAGTAAAGCAGATTCTCTTGGTGTCATCCTCTATGACAAACTTGAAGATCTCCTGAAGGTTGTTGATATCATTACCTTTCATACCCCTCTTACCCCGGCAACACGGAATATGATACGGGCAAAGGAAATTGCGCTTATGAAGGATAATGTAATTTTTGTAAACTGTGCTCGGGGTGGAATTGTCAATGAGGCTGATCTTTACGAAGCCCTCAAGGCCGGTAAGGTTTTTGCAGCCGGGGTTGACGTGTGGGAGAAAGAACCTCCTCAAAGCAATAAACTCCTTGAACTTGAAAATGCCTTTGCAACACCCCATATTGGAGCGAATACCATGGAGGGACAGGAGGCGGTGGCGCTTATTATCTGTAACCAGGTGGCGAACGCACTCCATGGAAGACCGTATGAGAATGCAGTAAATATACCGTTTATGCTGTCTCAAATGCCGGAGAACATGCAGCTCTACTTTAATCTTGTTGAGAAAATGGGAAAACTTGCAGCACAGATGGTGAAGGGGAGGCCTGAACTTATCAGGATTGTCATGGTAGGGAAACCCTTCGAGGAAGACCTGTGCGAGCGGAAGTTTGATGTACCGTTCAGCTACCAGCCTTTTACGATTGCAGGTGTCAAGGGTTTTCTCGCAGCCAACCTCAAAGAAACCGTTACATTTATCAACGCACCGTATTTTGCAAAGGATCGCAACATTATTGTAGAAGAGGCCAAGACAGACCAGTTTGACAAATTTAACGACCTTGTTCTCCTAACGGTAAAGACAGATATAGAGGAGCGAAGCTTTGCAGGCACTGTCTTTCCCGATAAGCTTGGCAGGATAGTGCTCCTCGACAGGTTCCACCTTGATATCATTCCGGAAGGGACTTTTCTCCACTTTAGAATCTTTGATAGGCCGGGCATCATCGGTAAGGTGGGGACGATCCTTGGAAACAATAACATCAATATTTCGGGCTTCGGGGTATCTCGTCAAAAATCGGGAGAAGAAGTAGCGTTTGTATCTGTCGATAATCCCATCAACAAAGAGGTTCTCGAAGAAATATTAAGAATTGATGGTATGATTGAGGCAAACGTTTTAGAGCTATAATAACAGGTATATCGTCGTTTGTATATTGGATGTCGTGGAAAGTCCGTATAGCGTGATTCGTATAGCCCATATCGCAAAAGATTAACCTATTGTCCCTATATCGTAGGTCGTGCATTAAAAGGTTTTTCACGAAATACGATACGTTCTCTGCAGAAGAAGGGGATACAAAAAATAAGATATCCATTATATAGCTTCTCTGCACTTTCAAAAAAGAAAAATATGTATTAAACTAATTTCATGCCACGCAAAAAAAAGGAGCCTCAAAAGCCGAAAAACATTTTTCTCGAGCTGAAGGATAAGACAAAATTTAAAGATAAAAAAACAAAGAGCTTCACCTTCCTCTATTTTATTATTGCCTTTGTTGCGATGATAGCTATAAATAGCTATCTTTTCAAGACAGAGGTCAAGAACGTTCCATACAGTGAGTTCAAAGATCTTATTTCCAAGGGCAAGATCAGCGACATCGTAATCGATGCTGAGACAGTGCAGGGAACCCTTACCCTTGATGACGGGAAGAAGACCAAGTTTCTTACAAGCAGGGTAGAGGATCCTGATCTTGTGAAAGATCTGCAGAAGTACAACATAAAATTTGCCGGGTATTACGANAATAAAATCTTTAAAGCTATTATCTCGTGGNTNCTTCCNTTTGCAATTATTTTTCTNATATGGAACCTTCTTATGCGGAGAATGGGTGGTGCTCCGTCGAGNGTTCTTAACTTTGGAAAGAGCCGCGGCAAGATTTATGGCGAGGATGAGATAAAGATTACTTTTCAGGATGTAGCAGGCGTTGATGAGGCAAAGGAAGAATTGCAGGAAATCATTGAATATCTGAGAACACCACAGAAATTTATGACCCTTGGAGGGAAGATACCCAAAGGTATACTCCTCGTCGGCCCCCCAGGCACAGGAAAAACTCTTCTCGCAAAAGCTGTTGCAGGTGAGGCAAAGGTGCCTTTTTTTAGTATGAGTGGTTCTGACTTTGTTGAGATGTTTGTAGGAGTTGGTGCATCGAGGGTGCGTGACCTTTTTGCCCAAGCGCAGGAAAAGGCGCCCTGCATCATCTTTATTGATGAGCTTGATGCATTGGGAAAAGCTCGGGGGATGAATCCTATGTCATCCCATGATGAGCGGGAACAGACATTAAATCAGCTTCTCTCTGAAATGGATGGTTTTGATACAAAGGCCGGTGTGATAATTATGGCTGCTACAAACAGACCCGAGATTCTCGATCCAGCTCTTTTGCGACCAGGAAGATTTGACAGGCATGTCCTTGTTGACAGGCCTGATATCAAGGGGAGAGAAGAGATCTTAAAAGTGCATATTAAAGGAGTAAAACTCGCGAAAGAGGTTGACCTCAAGATCATAGCTGCCCGAACGCCTGGTTTTGTCGGGGCTGACCTCGCGAACCTTGTGAATGAATCAGCCCTTCTGGCCGCACGAAAAGGAAAAACTTCAGTGGGTATGGAAGAATTTGAAGAGGCAATAGACAGGGTGATCGCGGGTCTTGAGAAAAAAACGAGGGTTATGAATAAAAAGGAAAAAGAGATTGTCGCGTTCCATGAAACCGGACATGCCCTCATGGCGGAATTTCTTGAGACAACAGATCCTGTTCATAAGATTTCAATCATCCCCCGTGGAATATCTGCATTGGGTTACACCTTGCAGCTTCCCACAGAGGATCGGTACCTTATGACCGAAAAGGAGCTGCGTGACAGGCTTTGTGTTCTCCTTGGCGGAAGAGTGGCTGAGGAGATTGTTTTTGGAGAGGTTTCCACTGGTGCCCATAATGATCTTGGTCGTGCAACGGACATTGCGAGATCAATGGTAAAAGAATATGGTATGAGTAAAAAACTCGGATACGTTACATTTGAACGAGAGAGAAAACCTCTTTTTATTGATATCGGGGCATCGTTTGGCGGAACTAAGGATTACAGCGAAGAAACAGCGCGTGAAATTGACGATGAGATTAGAATGATTGTTGAAGAGGCTCGAGAGAGGGTGCGAACTCTGTTGAGCGAAAAGAAGCCCCTTCTCGAAAAAGTGGCAAAGACACTTCTTGAAAAAGAGACAATTGAGGGTGAAGAATTGCGAGAGCTGATTAGCAATCACTCGGCAGAGCATGAAGCCAATTAATTTAGAGAAGAAACAGATAGACCTCATCAATGAATCACTGTGCGTTTACATAACGTGTATGAATTGCATGGATCTATACAAGAGCGGAACGCTCTGTTTTGGCGATATTGAAAAGTTTGTTGACGATCGTGGCAGAAGCTGCCTTTTTCGGTTGAAAGAAATGTGTCATGATCTTTTCCGAAATTCTGATGCAGCCAATTATAGAGAAAAACTCTATGATATGACAGTTGGGTACATCTTTCATCAAGCCATGATTTTGAGAGAAAACCTCTACCAGCTTGAATACTACAAGCCAAAATGCGACATCGATTCAAATCAGCTCACTCTTCGTGAAAAAAAGATTTTCCTTGAAATGGAATTTCTGGTTAAAAAAACAGAAAAGAAATTAAGAGAAGGTTTTAAGGAGGCTAAGCTTCTCCTGAAAGAGCTGGTTGAACAATTGAAAGATTTGATTAAACTTTACAAAGACAATTATCTATTGCCGAGATTCTTGTTTGAACATGAAAAAACATTAATCATGATATACGGAAAGAGGAATTTCAATCAGCTTCTCGATGATCTCTATAAAGACGGCAAGAAGCTGTTGATGTTCAAAGCTGCTCACAGCTATCTCGAGAGTGAATACTATGAGCTTGCCCGAAATATGTTCCAGAAGGTGACATGCCTTGATCCTTCGAATAAGTTGGCGCTATTTTTATTCATGTATGCTTCAGCTTTTTATTTTTTCTACAAGAATCGTTTTTCTAAAGCATACCGGTATGCTGAAAACGCAATGGCGTTTGAATTGAATGAGAGCGAAAAGGCTCCATATCTTGAATCTTTAACAAAGCTTAAAGGAGAAATCACACAGGATATGAAGCGGTCGCGACGGGTATGAGGAGGATTGCAAGAAATGCCCATTTATGAATTTATATGTGAAAAGTGCGGAAACGAATTTGAAATGCTTGTTTTTAAAAGTGATGAGCCGGCCTGCCCGTCTTGTGGCAACAAAGAACCTACGAAGAAGATGTCTTCTTTCGGGTTCTCGGTAGGCTACAAGTTCAAGTCGTCTTCAACAGGTTCGTCAGGGTCAAGTTGTGCAACCTGCGGATCTTCAGATTGTTCATCGTGTCACTGATCCTGCACATCAACGTTAGTTTGAAGTTACGAGTTGCTGGTTTCGAGTTGCAACTCGATCGTAATATTCGCAACCCGCAACCCGGAACCCGGAACCCACGAAGTGGATGACCTTGTAAGAAAAACAAAAGAGATTATTAAAAAAGAAGGTCTTATTACCGAGGGAGACAAAGTCCTTGTAGCGTGTTCCGGAGGGATCGACTCCGTAACCCTTCTTTTTGTCCTCCGGGAGATAAGCCACGAACTGCCGCTTGAGTTAGGTATTGCCCACGTGAACCACCTGTTACGAGGTGCCGAAGCTGACAGAGATGAAGATTTTGTAAAAGGGTTGGCTGACAAATTTTCTCTTCCATGCTATATAAAGAAAATTAATGTCTCGGATGAGGCCAGGAAACTTGGAAAGTCTGTCCAACATGCCGCACGAGACATTCGGTATCGTTTTTTCGATGAGATAGCAGATACACTTCATTTTAATAAAATCGCAGTGGCACACAATCTTGATGATCAGGTTGAAACATTCCTGCTCAGGATTGTTAAAGGAACCGGTATCCATGGCCTCTCTTCAATCCCTGTAAAGCGCGGACGGATTATCAGGCCTTTTCTCACAATCTACCGTTCGAGCATTGAAGAATACGTGAAAACGCGGGCCATATCATTTGTGCATGATTCTTCGAATTTAAAGACTAAATATGAGAGAAACTTTGTCAGAAAAGAGCTTCTGCCTGTTATGAAAAGGATGAATCCAGCCGTGAAGGAAAAGATATCCGCTCTCCTTCGGGATTTAACTGCAATCAATTCGGTATTCGATCGTGAGGCAGATGATTTTTTAAACAAAAAAAGAAAGGACAATAGCGGTTCAATTACGCTCGACGCTCTTGAGGTGCAGAAGTTGAATGAAGAAGTGAGATACAGAGTTCTGGTGAGGATTTTTCAGGAGGTTGAACCGAGGTTTTTCCCGTTGCGTGAACATATACGCCTTATCGAGAAGATTCTCAAAGGAAAGAGACCAAATCTTTTGGCTGTATTTCCGTACGAAACTGTTGCCAGAAAGACATATGGGCACATTACCTTCGCGAAAAAGGTTGAAGCATCACCAGTGAAAGAAAAATTCAAGATTTTTTCAGGAATAAACAACATAGAACCCCTGAGGCTTAGCCTTGAAGTGGCAGAGATGGATGACCAGTCAGGTGCTATTCCCATTGCCCCAAACATCGGTTACTTTGACCTGGAAAAGCTTGGAAGCCTATCTGTGAGAACCTTTGAGACAGGGGACCGTTTTGTACCGCTCGGTATGAGCCACGAGAAAAAACTTAAAGACTTCTTTATAGGAATAAAACTCCCAAAGGAAAAGAGAAGGCACATACCTCTCCTTCTCTCTGACCATGATATTATCTGGATTGTTGGATATCGTATCGATGACAGATACAAGGTTACGAGAGAGACACGCCGTGTCCTCAAGGTAGTTGCACACTTTGATAGTACGTATCCGTGATGCGTAACGTGTAATCCGTGATCAGCTAACTATCCAGCCTTCAAGCTTGCCAGCCTGCCAGCTTTCCGGCGTGGTTCCATGCTTTTCACTTCTCACTGCCTTCCCCGCTCTTCCCGCCCGTCTCGTTTTTCCCGCTCTATCCCCATTACCTATCGCCCCTCACCATTTCCTGTTTTTGCCATTACCTATCTCAATATTTTGATTGACAATAAAGGGAAATATACGGTAAACACTTTGCTCACAAGCCCGAATGGACGGTATCAATAGTTTTTGGTCGATAGTTCACGGTTCGGAAGTAACGATTCTCCATATACGGCGAACCGCGACCTACTATTTGTGAACAGGGGTTTCAGTATGTACTTCGAAAAAGCAGGAATCGAAAATACGGATGTAACGTTAAAGGTGGCCTTTAACCATGCTGCGAGCAAGGGAGTGAGGGACATCGTTGTTGCGTCAACAACCGGGTATACTGCCGAAAAAGTTTTGCACATTCCGGGAAGGGAAGCATTTAATGTTGTGGTTGTTACCCATAACACTGGTTTTAAGGAAGAAGGCGTTCAGAGCTTCCCTGTTGATCTCAGGCAGAGACTGATAGAAAGCGGCATTCAGGTTCACACAGGCACTATGGTGCTCAGAAGTTTGGGTACTGCCATCCGAGATATGGCAGGCGGTTATTCCGAACAAGAGATTGTAGCGAATACGCTTCGCATGTTTTCCCAGGGTGTCAAGGTGTGTGTGGAGATCGCAGCAATGGCAGCAGATGGTGGTCTCATACCGTTTCATGATGTTATTGCAATTGCAGGTACAGGGCGCGGTGCAGACACGGCGTGTCTCATACGGGCCAACTCATCAAATAGATTTTTCAAGATACGAATAAAAGAAATAATTGCAAAACCAAAGGAGGCTTAGATGCTTTCAGGAAGAGCGCACGCACTTAAACCATCGCCAACACTGGCAATTAATGCAAAAGAAAAGGTCCTCAGGGCGCAGGGGCTCGACATAGCGGGTTTCGGGGCAGGAGAGCCTGATTTTGACACCCCCCAGCACATAAAGAACGCTGCAATTGACGCGATCAACAAAGGTTTCACCAAATACACGCCGGTCGCAGGTATTGAGCCCCTGAAGGATGCAATTATCGAGAAATTTAAAAATGATAATGGGCTCACGTTTAAGCGCGAAGAGGTCATTGTATCCTGCGGAGGGAAGCACGGTCTTTACAATCTTTTCCAGGCACTCTTCCAGGAAGGAGACGAGGTTATCATCCCTACGCCGTACTGGGTTTCGTACCCTCCCATGGTAGAGCTTACCGGTGCACAGCCCATTATTGTCGATACACGGGAAGAGGACGATTACCAGGTCACCGGAGATCTCATCAAGAGATATATTACCAGCAGAACAAAGGGCATTGTTCTCAATTATCCGTCTAACCCCGTCGGATCTGTTTATACCGTGGAAAACCTTGCACAGATCGGAAAGCTTGCAGTGGAGCACAACCTCTATATTGTCTCGGATGAAATGTACGAGAAGCTCGTGTATGATGGATATAAACATACCAGTATCGCGTCGATTGACAATACCTTCAAGGAGCGCACCATCATATCAAATGGTGTTTCGAAGGCATACTCGATGACTGGATGGAGAATAGGTTACACAGCAGGACCGAAGGAAATCATCTCTGCCATGTCAAATATTCAGAGCCAGAGTACGTCGAATCCGACTTCAATCTCCCAGTACGCAGCCCTTGCAGCACTAACCGGTCCCCAGGATTTCATTGTTACCATGGTAGGTGAATTCCAGAAACGGAGGGATTATTTGGTTCGAGAGCTCACAAGCATACCTGGTGTTACCTGCTACAACCCCAGGGGTGCATTCTATGTTTTTCCCAACTTTAATGCGGTGCTCGGCAAGAAATTCAAGGATAGGGCAATCGATACATCGGCTGCGCTCACCGAGCTTTTGCTTGAAGAGTTCCATACCGCTGTTGTCCCAGGAGCTGAGTTTGGCAAAGAAGGGTATCTAAGGCTTTCCTTTGCTACATCAATGGAGGTTATCAGGAAGGGCATAGAGAGAATACAGAATGCGGCAGCCTCACTTGTATAATAGGTGCGAAGGAGATGGGGCAGAGGGCATACGGGAGCGCATGTTTTAATGAATACGCGATGCTGACCACCAAAGAAGCCATTGATCAGCGAAGGAGTATCAGAAAGTTTAAGCCAGATCCTGTATTTGATAGCATTCTTTTTGAGTTGCTTGATGCCGCCAGGCGTGCACCATCGGGCTCAAATGCGCAACCATGGCGATTCAAGATTGTACGAGACGTAAATACAAAAGGGAGGCTCGCAAAAGCAGCCTATGACCAGTCTTTTATCGCAGAAGCTCCTGTAGTGATTGTCTGTTGTGCAGATACGAAAGGATATCTGGAAGGAATGGTCTCAGGTCTTCAGGATTTGGGAAAGATCGGTGCCATAGAGGACAGGGTTGTTCAGATAATCATCGACAGAAATAATATAATGAAAACGATGAACCTTGATCAGTTTGGCCAGCGAATTGCCTTCAACGTCGCTATTGCTGTCGAACACATCGTTTTGAGGGCGCTTGACTTCGGTTTGGGAACGTGCTGGGTGAGGCTTATCGATGAGCAGGCAATACGGACCATCTTTGGATGGGACGATTCGATCTCGGTTGTTGCCTTATTGCCGTTGGGGTATCCGGATGAATCGCCAGCTCAACGGAAACGGAGAACAATTGAGGAAATCATAATAGATTGATCCATGGTTGGAGGATTGAATGATTGATTTTGGCATGTTGACCCTGTTTATACCTGCATCGTTTCTTCTCATTATTGCGCCAGGACCTGATATTCTCTTTGTTGTGGCCCAAGGGGTCTCGTCAGGAAAAAGGGCTGGTTTTTTCACAGCCCTTGGCCTTGCGTTTGGAAACTCTGTCCATACACTGGCAGCAGCACTCGGGGTATCCCTGATTTTCAAAACTTCCGTGTTGGCTTTTACAGTATTCAAAGTTGCCGGTGCGTTATACTTGTTCTATCTTGCCTATAAAGCAATAAAGCACCGTAAGGACCTCATGAAGATGAACGAACAGGATAGAAAGCCCGCACATCACCTCATAGCACGAGGTTTTATCATGAATGTTCTCAACCCGAAAGTGGCCCTCTTTTTTCTCGCTTTTCTACCCCAGTTTGTTGCGAAAGATGTTGGAAGCCCGTTCGGTCAAATTCTTGCTCTTGGAGCAATTTTCATAATCCTTGTCGTCATTGTTTTCGGTGCCATAGGTCTGACTGCAGGGACTTTCGGCCAATTTTTGACCAGGAGCCGTACCGCGAATGAGGCACTTAACTGGCTCTGCGCAGCAGTGTTCATAGGCCTTGGGATCAAATTGGTATTAACCAAAGCGTAATGCCGGTACTGCTGATCTCAATACGGGTTACCGGGAGTCTGGTTTCTTCGAAGTTTTTTCGTATATAAAATAGTCGGCGATGATTTCCCCGTGGTCAAAGGCAATCTGCGAGGGGAGATTGCTTTCCGTAAAAACTCCTGCGGCGCGGGCATCGTCGCGTCCTTTCAACGTTCCCGTTCCGTTGGCAATAAACACCATCGTTACGGTGTGAAAACGGGGATCACGGTCCGGCCTTGAATAGGCGTGAAACTGCTCAACGATAGTGATGTCCAGCGATGTTTCTTCTTTCGCCTCCCTGACAGCAGCTTCTTCGAGGGATTCTCCCACATCGACGAACCCTCCCGGCAGGGCCCACCCCGGAGGGGGATTCTTCCGCTGGATGAGCACAATACCGCCCTGATAACGGATGATGATATCAACCGTGATGAGAGGCGTCTTGATTCTGTCGTTCGTATAGAACATATCGTTTTAATGCGGCAAAGCGCATGGCGCATAGGGCATAGAGCAAAAATTTCAGAGTTATTGCCCCTCGCTGACTTTACAGAATGATATCATTTGTGGTAATCATCTTCAACCATGGAATTCGACCTCATCATAGACAGCCATTCCCACTGGGGTCCGTCATTATCAATGGGCACGGAAGTAACGACAGCCGAACTGCAGAGGCAGCTCAAAGAGTCGGGTATCTCGTCTGTGGTACTTATCCCGTTTCCCTCCACTGCCATAGCGAATAATGATATCAATGTAATGTTGCTTGAAGAGACGAAGAGAATAAAAAGCTTTTTACCCTACCATTACATACGGGAAAACTACGAAGTTGAAGGATTCAACCCTATTCCGGATGAATACTATGGGGGCAAGTGGCACTGGATGAGGGGATGGCAGGATACCGCATCCAATTATCAGGTACTTGAAGATCCTGAGCTGCCCGGGCTTATTGAGAAGTTGCGGGCTATCAATAAACCCGTTGTGTTCGAGGAAGATTTTGACTTTACGGTGAAGTTCGTCAATATGGCAGAGGGTGTTCCCCTTATCATTCCCCACCTTGGCCTCCTTGGTGGCAATCCGTATGATTTTTTGCGTGCATTCAAAGATAACGAGTCCATTTATTTTGATACTGCCCTTGCATCGAGGGATCAGATCAAAAAATTCGTGGAGACTATCGGCCCTGAGCGTGTTATCTTTGGTTCTGACGTGCCGTTTGGTTCTATGCGTAGCGAACTTGACAAGATTCTCTCTCTGCCCCTTTCCCGAGATGACAAGGAACTGCTTCTCTGCAAAAACATCGTTAACCTGGCGAAATTGGATATTGCAATACCCTAAATGCCCGTATCGCCTACCGTTGTCGTATATCGGCAAAAACTTCTGATTCGAGAACTCGCCAGTACGGAGAGATCGGAGGGCAGTGCACGGGGTTGATTTCAAGGCTTCCCTTTTACGCATTTTCTGCGTATTCAAATGATAAATATTGAAATGAAGATGAGTCTTAGATTCATCCTGAAACCAGTGCTTCCCATGGCGCACCTATATGCTCCGTTTCAAATGATACCCACACAGACGGCGTACCGCATACGATATGCTTTTTTTACCGGTACATTGCCTCTATTACATCCGTATATCGATCCAGGAGGACGCGCCTTTTGACCTTGAGTGTGGGAGTAAGGGTGCCGTTCTCGACAGAGAGTTCTTCGTTCAAAACTACGAATTTCCGTATTCTCTCAAAATCAGCGAGGTCAGGCAAAAGACGGTCTATCTCACGCTTCATGAGCTGTATAATTTCTGGATGTATTATGAGGGCCTTATGGGCACGAAGATCAATTTCTATCTTATTTTTCTTTGCCCAATCCAGAACATGTTTAACGTTGGGTACTATAATTGCTGTGATAGTATTTTGCCTGTCACCTATTACGATAGCGTATGAGATAAAGGGACTTTCAGCGAGACGGTTTTCAATAGGCTGCGGCGCAACCTTTTTGCCGTTGGAAAGAACAATAATATTTTTCTTGCGGTCGGTGATTGTAAGGTAACCGTCTTCATCGAAGCTGCCAATATCCCCTGTGTGAAGCCAACCATCTTTGTCAATGGCCTCAGCAGTATCTGAAGGTTTGTTGTAATATCCTTGCATTACATTGGGTCCGCGAACGAGAATCTCCCCATCATCGGCTATTCTAACCTCAACCCCTTGAATGGGGAGGCCAACCGTGCCGTACTTGAGAAGATTGGAAGGATTGACCGTTACAAGTGGTGAAGTTTCGGTCAGTCCATACCCTTCCATGATAGTAATCCTGAGGGCACAAAAAAAATCAGCTGTTGAGTGATGCAGTGATGCTCCACCACAAAAAAAGAATTTGAGTCTCTCCAGGCCAAGACGGGAACGTATTTTTCTGAAAACAACTATGTCAAATATTTTCCATAGAAGAGATTTGGATAGAGGAATATTTTTCTTATTTTCAATAAATCTGCAATGCTCTATCCCTGAAGAAAGGGCCCAATTGAATATTTTCTGTTTGTAAGCCGGTTCTTTTGCAGTATGTGCGATGATGCTTTCCTGGAACACTTCGAGCACCCTCGGCACAAGGAGCATATAGTGGGGTTTGACCTCCTGGAGGTTCTGCCTTAAACGAAGAAGACTCTCAACATAGGCGATTGTTGAACCGGTGCTGAGGGGCAGATAGTGATCAGCAAGCCTTCCCATGACATGATTGAGGGGAACGAAGGACAGAAGAATTTCTCCGGGCTCAAAATGGACAACCTCCCGTGCTGCTTCAACATTGGAGACAAAGTTTTTATGCGACAGGATAACTCCCTTCGGGTCTCCGGTTGTACCGGACGTGTATATGATGCTTGCCCAGTCATCAGGATGAATGCTTCTGCTACGTTTTTCAAATTCTGCATCCAGGTCAGTGGAAGATTTCCCGATCTCCAATACTTCTTCAAATGTCACGATATCCGGAGCCCCATCAGGGGGTTGTTCCATGGAAATAATTTTCAGTCCCGTGTTTCTGGATCGAATCTCGAGTGCTTTTTTGAGTTGGGTGATGTCTGAAACAATGATAAGCTTTGCCCGTGAATCTCTGACAATGTATTCAACCTGGCCTGCAGGGATATTGGGAAATATGGCCACGTTCACTGCCCCAATATGGGCAAAAGCCATATCGGTAATGGCCCATTCCGGACGATTCTCTGACAAGAGCGCGCAATGATCCTTGACGTCAACCCCCATGGCAATGAGCCCTTTTCCGAGGTTTCTGACCCTATCTGACATTTCCCGGTAGGTAAGTGATTGATAAGCCCCCTTTGCGTTTCCCCTGAGGGCCGGCATCTCAGGGAACCTCTCAACGGTTCGATGAAACATCTCGGGAAGTGTTTTGCCTTTATCGATTGTGTCCATCGAAATGATTATCCACCATGAGTCATTAAAAAAAGTTGTCTCGTTTTCCAGAATAAACCATGTTCATAAGCAACTATCCACCCTTTTTCAAGCGCTGTAAAGGTTCTGAACGGAGCGATAGTTCCTGGAGCATGCCTCGAACCTTTGCTTCAAGGGTGCGTGAGATTGTCTGGAACGTGTCTCTCTTACTGGTCCTGTATTGCGATACAAAATCATTCAAATCTACTGGGTCACCAACCTTGATAACAGCCTTTCTCTGTCCCCAGAACCTTCTTCTTCCGAATATTTCCCGTTCGAGAAGCCCAATAATATCAAAAAACCGTTCAGTCGTCATCTGGAGTTCAAGGTACTCGTGATCGAGGGCCATAAAATTGATTGCCGTATCAAGACGGGTGCGAAGCGCTTTTGCCTTTTTACGTGATACCTGCGCAGGCTCATGGATGGGTTCTTTTTCTGTGTCTTGAGAGTGAATAATCTGATCCAGGGTGTTGACAAGATCACGTAAACGATCTGGTAATATCTGTTCCGGATGGTTTTCAACGCCGATCTGATTTGCTGTGGTGGCAATGATCACTTCTTTCATTGTGTGTATCCGGTCACTCAGGGAGGCCCCTGGTGCAGGGTGTACGCCATATTCATGCTCCTTTAATGCAAGCGTTGCTTCTCCCAGAGCGATGAGGCGTTCCTGGTAATCTTTTTTTTCATGGTTTTTCTGCGGAAGCAGCTTTTCTTCAAGGCGTCTGAGTGCCCTATCAATGGGACTACTCATATTTTTCACATAGAACGTTTTAATTGCTATGGGAACAAAAAAGATATCAGGTTTCTCCCCTTTCTTTGTTAGCTCATCGTAGGCCCGAAAGGCTAATTGCCCTATTCCTGGCTGGAAAGGCATCAGCGCATCGCTTAATCCCATGGCAACTCCTTCAGGAAAAATGACCAGCCAGTGTTTTCCTTCTCCAAGAATCTCTGATGTTGTACGTAAGGCGTTTCTATCGGGTGCTCCACGGATTACCGAGTAACACCCAAGGGCTTGCAGGAGCCTTCCGGCAGGAAAATACTCTTCAAAAACCTCTCTCGCCGTAAGGTAGTTGAATTCCTCTCTCACCATCCGGGACAGGGCAAATATTACATACGGCTCTGTCATTTCAGCATGATTGGGAGTCAGTATAACCCGTTTCCCTTTGAGGGTTTTCAGACGCGCAAGGTCTCCAGGACTGATCTCTATGCTGGCTATTTTGGGTATGAGGGGGAGCATGATGGGTTCAATTACATACTGAACGAGCTTTATGAAGAGGCTGTTGTTTTTTGGAGGACGAAACTGATTCGGAGTTTTTGATATCATTTGTTTGCGCCCTCAGTGGGATTTTTTTCCTGAACAAATGACAGAATGAGGGCTCCGATGATGAAGAGCAGAATGACGGCAAATATTGAATACCGCGTCTTACCAGTCATCATGCTTGTAAGCCCCATGAGAAAAGGGCCAAGTACTGCAGCGAACTTTCCGATCATGTTGTAGAAACCGAAAAATTCAGCGGCATTTTCCCTGGGGATAAGCTTTCCATATAAGGATCGACTGAGTGACTGTACGCCCCCCTGGACAAGGCCGACAGCAATTGCGAGGACATAGAACTCCTGCGGCTTATCCATGGCATATCCCCAGAAGGCAACCGCAACATAAACGCTGATGCCTATGAAGATGCCGGCCTTTGTCCCGATCTTTTCGCCTATTTTTCCGAAGAGGATAGCGGCAGGAAAGCCTATAAATTGTGTTACAAGAAGGGCTTTGATTAAAACCGTCTGATCAAACCCGAGAGCAAGCCCGTAGTCCACTGCCATGAGAACTGTCGTATCGACCCCGTCTATGTAGCACCAGTAACCGATAAGAAAGAGGAAGATATTCCTGTACTGACGAATCTCTCGAAATGATGAGAAGAGGTGCCGGACACCGGTGGTTGCTATGCTCACAACCGACTGACCTGTCTTCACCTTTGGTTCTTTTACGAACACGAAGATCGGGATGGAGAAGAGGGCCCACCATACTGCAACGCTTAAGAAGGATAGACGAACCGCTTCGGCCGCCGAACTGAGTCCAAAAAGATGTGGCTTGAGCGTCATAAAGACGTTTACTGCGAAAAGAATTCCCCCCCCGAGATAGCCAAGAGAGTATCCGAGGGCTGAGATAAAATCCATCTTTTTCTTTTCCACTATTGTTACGATAAGAGAGTCATAAAAAACATTACCGCCGCTAAACCCGATATTTGCAAAGACATACATGATTACTGCGGTTACCCACTCCCCCTGGGCAATGAACCCGAGAGTTCCGGTCATAACCATGCCCATTGTTGCAAAAAAGAGGAGGAACTTCTTTTTACTTTCCCACTGGTCTGCGATAGAGCCAAGGATGGGAGCGAGAAGGGCAACAACAACGCTCGCTATTGAATTTGCTGTCCCAAGATGGAAGGTACTGGTCTGTGCGTCAACTCCATAACTCCAGTACTGCTTGAAGAAAACGGGGAAAAATCCAGCCATGACCGTCGTAGCATATGCAGAGTTTGCCCAGTCATAGAAGGCCCACGAGATAGCTGCTTTTGGTTCATAGCCACGTTTCGCGCCACCAGTATGCTTCATAGATAAACCTTAGCATACGGTCAGGAGATTTTGATGTCAAACCATTTTATGTTTTTGTCTTGAATTCCCACTGACACCAGCTATCAGAGGGATGAGGGCCTGGAGGACAG
>Ga0067045_1002535_pt1 | contig 84507 bp, 62 predicted proteins | sample TerdegcTABiofilm_FD_59184 | JGI IMG/M metagenome (GOLD analysis project Ga0067045, IMG submission 59184) | Combined Assembly of (Gp0054472, Gp0054536) Wastewater bioreactor microbial communities from Singapore -Terephthalate degrading... | reverse complement strand
CCTTTAGAGTCCCTTTTCTAATAAAAAACGGGACTTTTTTTATTTCTAAATTATAGAAAATCGTAGTTTAATTTCCAATTTGTTACTTATTTTCGATTTTTTCGTATTTAATACTGTGGAAGAAAACGAATACATTAGCAAAATTATTCCATTGCAAGATAAATTGTATCGATTTGCTCGCAGGCTATTGAAAAATGAGGAGGATGCGAAAGATGCGGTGCAAGAGGTGATTATTAAATTATGGGAAAAATGCAGTATGATTGATAGTGAACGAAATATTGAGGCTTTTGCTATGAGCGTGACGAAAAATTATTGCATTGACAAATTACGCACGCGGCATATTCAACTTGTTCCAATAAAAGGCATTTTCCCAACACAGAAATCACTGAATCCCGATATTATGCTTGAACAAAAAGAGGAACTTGAGATTGTCGAACAAATTATAGCAACCCTTCCTGCAAAGCAACGTGCCATTTTGCAATTGCGAGACGTCGAAGGAATGGAAATGAGCGAAATTGCTAAGATTATGAAAATGAAACCTAATAATGTAAAAGTAAATCTTTCAAGAGCAAGAAAAAAAGTAAAAGAAAAATTAGAGGCTTACGAAAATGGATATAAGAATTATTAAAAAATTACTTGAAAAATATTATGAAGGCGAAACCTCGCTTGAAGAAGAAGCTATGCTTCGAGATTATTTCAATAATGAGGATGTGCCTCAAGAATTGAAAAAATATCAATCGCAATTTGTGTTTTATCAGAGGGAAAGGGAAATTGAATATCAAAATTATGATTTTGCATTGCCTAAGGGCAGAGAAATTCACCATACAAAAAAGCAATTATATTGGATCCCTGCGGCAGCAGCGGTGATATTGCTGATAATTTCAATAATTTTCTTTTTGCCACAAAATCCATTTTCACATAAGCAAAGCAATGTGATTACCGTAACCGATCCTGATTCGACATATAGAATAACAGAATATGCCTTATATGCTGTATCTGAGAATCTAAATAAGGGGTTGGGAAAATTAGATAAGTTGGAATATCTACAAGAGGGAATGAACGCGCTAAATAAAATAAATATAAATTTATCAAATAAAGAATCAAATTAAGGATTTGAAATAATGAAAAAACAAAAAATTAGAATTTTAAATACAATAGTGATTTTGATTGGATTATCACTCCAATTAGCTTATTCAGCAGATATTGATAAAATAATGAATAAATATTCAGGGCAGGATGGCTTTACAGTAGTAAATATTCCAGGAAGCAGTCTAGGATATGTTTTTAATGAGATGAATGGATCTAGAGAAAGGAATAAAGAAGATGACAAAAAAATTAAAGAAATAGCAAAAGATATTAGCGGAATCAAGATTTTGACATATAGCAAGGAAGATGGTGGCAAGATTCTTCCGAATGCAATTTATAATGAACTGCTCGCAGCAGTTAATACTAAAGAATATTCTCAACTGATGAATGTATCAAAAAAAGATGAAAAAGTGATGATGCTTGTGAAAAAAGATGCAAACGATAAAGTCAGCGAATTTTTAATGTTGACTTATGAACCTGATGAAGTGACGCTAATTCAAATCACAGGCAAATTAAATCTAAAAGATATAAAAGACTTAACCCAACCAAAAGAAAATAAAAAATGAGTGAATTTCTAGGAAAAATTAAAAAAAATAATTTATTTTTAAAACGTCTATTAATTTATTGTAAGGTACTGTTGTGATAACAGTTTTGTGGGCTGTCTTTCGGGAGAAATTGCAGCCCATTTTTTATTAAAATATATTAATTGTTCCCTCGATTTTTAAATACCGCATTACTGCATTTTTTGTTTTAAATAAATCCAAAAAATTCAAATCAATTGTAATATTATTATCAATAGAATAACGCAGCGCAAGATTGAGCAATGCTTTATTAAAAACAAAATCGGGATTTTCGGGACTATTAACATCATATTCTAAGTTTATTGAGGTTTTATCTGTTAATGATTGCTCGATACCAAAATATAAATTAAATCGGCGATTGCTTGATGCGGGTTCAAATGAATAATTTGTGCCAATATGTAAACCGAAATATCCAAGGGACCATAAAAAAGATTTACTTACAGCAAGATATACGCCAGGGCTGATAAAATCAAATTCATCTTTAGATTCATTATAATTGCCTTTGCCTTGAGTATTAATTCCAATTCCAATAGCGGGATAATATTTTCCTTCGTTTAATATGCGGTAATTGGCAATTAATCCTGGATATTTTTGAAAAGTGATATTTCCATTACCAAAAAAATTAGTTGCACCTTCAGAAAGTCCAAAATAAAAATTTCTAAAAGGTGCATCCAGCAATTTAATATTTAGACAGGAATTTTGAGAAAAATATAATTCAAAAAATTGGCTTTTCAAAGGAATACTGCCCGCAGTCGGCATATTCACAATATTCATCGTTTCAAGTGAATAGTTGCGTCCTGCACTACCTGCAATTGCTATATTTATATTTAACAAAGAAATTATAAAAAATAATGCATAAAGGATTTTGCAATATTTCATTTTCCCCCCGAGAATATTTTCAAATTTAATAATTATTTGAATAAAAAATTGAAAATAATGCAAAAAATTAATTAATTTGCAATAAATAAATACTAAAAATATGAAAAAGATAACGAAATTATTGATTTTAATAGTATTATTTAGCAATCTAGCTTGCTCGAGTTTTAATTCAAAAAAAAATGCTAAGGAATTCATTATGAAAAACTTGATGACATTTTATATAGAAAGTCAAGATTCTGTTAATTTTTATTTTGTGATGAATTCTGTGCTCCCATTGGAACTAAGTAAGAGCGTTCCTAAAATGGAATATTTAAAAGTATATTTTAGGGGGCAAAATGAGGATTCAGCAGTATATCCGCAAGAGATTATCAATTCATCCTATAAAAGAACAAACCAACAAATTAATTTGACTTATGCTTATATGAAAAAATTTAAAAAAGATGAACTTCCAAAAGATTGGAAACAAAGCAAAATTAATATAGCCTTAAGTTCAAATTATGGAAAATACACAATCGTAAAATCAATTGATGATATAAATTATTCTGACATATTTCCTGAGATACAAGCATTATATTTATTACCAACCATAAAAATTAATAATGGACTATATAACTTCCAACTTTTGGCTATACGATTGAACACTGTTCAGGGTTCGTATTTGCCAACAAGCGAAAAATTGAGGCTGGAAATTCAAAATGAAAAAATACTTTATAATTCAAGCGAAGGCAAAAACTTTATGCAGATGATTTCAAATGTCCTTCCCGAGGAAATTGGCAATTATTATGTTTATCAACAAAGTATCAATTTCACAAATGAGGAAACGAAATTCAAAGGCGAGTGTAAAGCGAAATTGATAATTCCAGCTGTACCAATCAATTATGTTTCGATGATAGATTTCTGGAGCGATTAATGACCGAAAGCGAGGCAATGCAGAGAGCATTGGACTTAGCAAAACGAGGTACAGGATATGTTAGTCCAAATCCGCGGGTAGGGGCAGTCATAATTGACAAAGAGGGAAATTTTTTATCTGAAGGATGGCATAAAAAATTTGGCGCTCCTCATGCAGAAATTGATGCTATAAAAAATGCAAATAGAACTGATTTTTCTGATTGCACACTTGTTGTAAATCTTGAACCTTGTTTCCATTATGGCAAAACACCACCTTGCGTGGATGAAATTATAAAACATAATTTTAAGCGTGTTGTGATTGGAATGATTGACCCAAATCCATTGGTCGCAGGCAAGAGCATAGGTAAACTGAGAGCATCAGGCATTGAGGTAGATGTGGGAATTCTAGAAGTTATGGCACAAGAGATTAATAAAGGTTTTGCAAAATGGATTAAAACGAAAGAACCGTATATTATTCTTAAAATTGCTCAATCCATTGATGGAAATATTGCATTGAAAAATGGGGAGAGCCAATGGATAACATCAGTAGAATCGCGAAGTAAAGTACAATACCTTCGTTCCGAAGTTGACGCAATCTTAATTGGTAAAAACACTGCAATAATGGATAATCCACATTTGACTGTTCGAGAAATTGATTCACCAACACCAAAACGGATTGTATTAGATTCGCATTTATCACTTCCTCTTGATTTAAATCTTTTCACAGATGATTATAGAAATAAAACTTATGTTGTATGCGATGAGTTTGCCGTTTCAACTGTTAAAGCTGAATTACTTATGGGACAAGACGTTCAGATTATTCCCGTTAGATTAAATTTTAGAAATAAAATTGATTTGGTGCAACTTATAAAGAAATTAGGTACGGAATTTTCTATAACTTCGGTAATGGTTGAGGGAGGAGCTCAATTGTTTTCAAATTTTGTTCATTATAAACTCGTCGATGAATTCCATTTTTTTATTGCACCAAAGATATTAGGCAATGGCTTGCAAGTATTTTGCGATTTGCGTTTTGAAAATATAGATAATGCAATGAAAATGAATATAAAATCGATTGAAAAAATTGCTGAAGATATTTATATAAAGGCAGTTTTTTAAAATTGTAATAAATATTTAAAGATCTTGAATAACTTGTTTCACAACTCCAACGATTTTGTAATTATCATCGGGACGAATTTTATAAGAGTCATACCCATCATTTTCGGAAATTAATGCAACCTCGCCCTTGTTAAATTGAATTCGCTTTACAAACAATTCATTATTAAGCGAGATCACAACAATATCATTATTTCTTGCAATTTTTGCAGTATCAATAATCAATGTTGAACCATCATAAATATTTGCATTCACCATTGAATCGCCACCTACTCGACAAAACAGCATATTTTCAGGAGCAATTCCAAAGATTTCAGTAATAGCAGAGCGCTGTAGATTTGACAAATCAAGTGGTGGATTCTTTTTTGCTGCGCCAATTGTTGCGACCAGTTCTCTAATTTCATAATCGCTCAAATAATCAAGTCGTTTTATTTCAATTACCTTTGCCTCACTCATTTTATCACTCCAATTATGAATTGTAATAAGTGCATCTTGCAGGGCATCATAAAATATTTTTGGATTTCGCTCCATTGCTCGGTCATATAATGCTTGTATATAATTCTCATTAACATAATACCCAAAATGATCCCTAATTAAACATCTTTTTAATAAGTTATAAATATCTGCATAGCTTTTGTAATATAAAGTATTGTAATATTCAAAATAATCCATTATTATAATTATAGTAGGAACTTATTTGGACCATACAATTTTAAAGGTCTCTGTTTTTCCATTTGATAGAAAGAGCTTTCCAATATACATCCCCGCGGGCAATGAATCTAGTGTCAAATTGACGGTTTGAATTCCTTCATCCAAATTCTTTTTTTCGTAGGAATAAACTTCTTTGCCTAAAAAGTTATAGATAGAAATACGAATATCGCTTTCATTAGGTGCCGAAAATTTGATTGTAATTTCGGATTTAGCAGGATTTGGGTAAACTTCTACTTTGATAGGAAGATTGTTTGATTTTGTGCTAATACGGGTTTCTTTTTTGCAATCCGATTGCATAAATTCTGTTGTAAATTGATTTTTTTGTGAGCCAGCACTTGTAATTTCGTATTCACCTGACCATACCAGATATGTTTTATCTTCACTATATCCATACTTTTTGAATTCTGCACGATATATTTCTATTTTAAATTTCCCATTAGGTAAATTTGTAATCGAATGGGTCAAATCAAAATTACAATTGCAATAGCATTTTGTTGAGCTTGTATCAGTTTGAATAATTATAATCCTATTGCCATCTTTTTGCACATCATCTTTGAACTTCGAGCAACAATTCGCAACCACATTATAATCATTTACTATTAATGTTTTGCCTGATAGTAAAATTTCAATCTTGTCTTGCGAATAAATTGAGGGTATATGTATTAAATATAATAATAATAGAATATAAAAGAAATGTGTAAAATGTTTTTGCATTCCAACCCCTTTTTTATATTAGACGTTTAAAATTGAAAAAAGTTACAAAAATTATAAATTTTTTCCAATTTATTAAAATAAAATTAAAATTTTTTATTTCACTAGGCTACACCAAGAGTTGCACAATCGATTTTTCTTGCACCCGCATCAAGCAATGTTGTTGCTAATGAATTGAGAGTAGAACCTGTTGTAAAAACATCATCCACAATTAAAAAAGGTTTATTTATAATTTCTTGCTTATTAATTTCTCTATTAATTTCAAAAATATGTTCTACATTGGATTTGCGTTGCTCTGTATTAAGTGCCGTCTGAGTTTGTGTATATATTTTCCTCTGCACCATTTTATAATTTGGAGGAATATTTAAAACTTCGCTAATTCCTTTTACAATGAAATGAGATTGATTATACCCCCGCTCTCTTTCTTTTGTTTTGTGTATCGGTACAGGGATGATTGCTTCATATTCATTCATTTCTTCCTGCAATAATCTATTGCCTAATAACTTGCCCAGTTCAATGCCTATATTTTTCAAAGAATAATATTTTAAGCTATGAATTAGATTCATATATTTTTCATCTTTGACTGAAAATAATGAGCATATTTTGCTAATAGCAATATCATCAGCATTCCAAATTTCGAACATTCTATCTATTATGGCTTCCGATTGCGGTGCAAATGGCATATTGTGATAGCATTCATCGCAAATGTAGCTTGTTTGCCCATTTTCAGGAATTGGAGCGTTGCATACAAGACAATACTTTGGAGCAATGAAATTTATGAATCCTTTTCCAATATTTGCAATAAATGACACTGAATTTACTCTACATTTTGGATTTGCTCGCGAATGCGTTCAAGCTCCTCTTTTTCCAGCACAACAAGTTGTGAAATTTCTGCATCATTTGCTTTCGAGCCAATTGTGTTGATTTCACGATTCATTTCTTGTATAAGGAAATTGATTTTTCTCCCCTCCGAAATTTTACTTTTTAAAGCTTCATTAAAAAAGCTAATGTGCGAATCCAATCGAGTGCATTCTTCTGTAATATCCAATTTATCAGCAAGAATCACTATTTCAAGATATAATCGTTGCTCATCAATTTCATCACTTTCGAAAAGCTGAGCTATTTTTTGACGATATTTCTCGCGCTCTTGAGGAACTTTTTCCAAACTTAATGCACGAATTTTATCCAGATTTGTCTGAAAGCTTTGCAGTCTTCGAAAAATATCCTTTTCTAAATTTTTCCCTTCAATAAGTTGCATTTTTTCAAGATTCATCAATGCTTGATTAGTAGCTTGCTTTACCACTTGACTGATTAATTTTTCATCATCTTGATTATTTACTTCAATAAAAAATTCATCAAAATTAATCAAATGTTCAAGATGAATTGGATCCTTAATTTTCAAAGAATTTTTCAAAGAATTCAAATGTTCATACACAGCTTTTGCTTTTTCTTCATTAAATACTAATGCTTTTGTCGGGTCAATATATTCCACTTGAACCATCAAGGTCACTGTTCCACGAGAAATGCGATTTTTCAGCATATCTCTTAATTGAATTTCCAAACTTTGAAGATTGCGAGGGAGTTTAATATTTAGGTCAAGAAATTTACCATTTACACATTTGAGTTCGCAAGTTGCTTTTATATAATCCTTTGCAAATTCAGCTTTTGCAAAGCCTGTCATACTTTTTAACATATTCTTCCTGTGATTTTTCCAATAAGATATAATGAATTATTTAAACTATTTATTTTTTATATTTCTAACAATTCTAAAGCCTGTGGAATGGATTGAGTTATCAGGATAAAATCTATTTGCAGCACGGCAAAAGAAATTTCCATCATTCCAAGATCCACCACGTGCAATATGCCTGACTCCTGACTTGGGTCCAGTTGGGTCACTTGCGGGAGACGTTTTATAATAATCAGCAGAGTAGAAATCCCAACACCATTCCCACAGATTACCGTTCATATCATAAAGTCCCCAATCGTTTGCTCGTTTTCTTCCGCTTGGATGGGAATGTAGCCCCGAATTCATATTGTACCAGCCAAGATCATCTAATGACCAATCATTTGAATACTCGCCCGCTTTTCCAGCTTTGCAAGCGTATTCCCATTCTGCTTCAGTAGGTAATCGCCATCCATTTGCTGAACTATCCCATTCAACATTTTCACCAAAAAATTTATATACAGGTTTTAAACTATCAATTTCAGATAATTTATTACAAAATTGAATTGCATCAATCCAATTTATGCTATCAACGGGTAGACTATAATCCTTTACAATACTTGGATTTACACCCATTACTTGCTCATAAATGAATTGATTTATTTCATTTATAGATATTAAAAATGATTGAGAAATTTGTACTGTATGAAGAGGTTTTTCATCAATTAATCCATTGTTTGAACCCATAACAAATGACCCATTTGCTATTTCTACACATTCAATTTTTGGCAATCTGCTTATTTTTATAGGATATGAATTTGATGTGTCTTTATCGACTATTACTATTATTTTATTTGTGTTAGTTAATGGTACAATAACTTTAATTTGAGAGGTTGTCCATTTCAAGCATTGCTTAGAATTTATAATATTTTGATTATCAAATTTTATGAAACTTGTTATTGAAGGATCTCCGAAGTAAGAACCATAAATTATAAGTGTATCCCCTACCCAAGTATCTTCGGGAATCACTTTATCAATTTTGGGTTTTCCTTGTTCATTGATAATATTTTCGTTGCTACAGCTTACAATAAATAGCAAAAGTAATACAGTAATAAAGTGGCTAAAAAATTTCATATAAATTTAATTCGCAATATAAATCTTTATATAACTACAAAATTAATTCTTTTCATTATAATAATGTTAAAATATATACTTGGATTGGAACAATTTCATCATAGATTTTCATAATTTAGTAAAATTCAAAATAATTCAAGATTAATTATGTTAAACGCTTTACAAATTATGCTTTTTGCCATCGCCTGGTTCATTTTTGGATATTTTTGGTATGGTGGGAAACTAGGGAAAAAGGTTTTAAAAGTTGACAAATCCCGTCCCACACCTTCACACACAAAATACGATGGCTTAGATTTTGTTCCTACAAATCCTGTTGTATTATTTGGTCACCATTTCTCAGCAATTTCAGGAGCAGGCCCCATTGTGGGTCCAATTCTTGCTTATGCATTATTTGGATGGTTGCCCGCATTGATTTGGATATTGATTGGTTCAGTTTTTATGGGCGCAGTTCATGATTTCTCAGCTCTTGTAATCTCAATCCGGAATGAAGGACGCTCAATAGTCGAAATTGCTGATGGTGCTGTATCACGCACAGCAAGCACATTATTTGCTGTTTTCGTGTGGTTTACTCTTGCTCTTGTTCAAGCTGTCTTTTCAGATTTAACAGCAAAAACATTAATTGAAGAACCAGGCATTGCAATACCTACAATTGCGCTGATTGCAATTGCTATAATTTTTGGCTTAATGGTGTATAGATTGAAAATCAATTTATTTATTTCGACAGTATTTGCATTAGTTGCCCTTGGATTATCGGTATGGTATGGTTTAGGTCATCCAATTTATCTAAGTTACGATATATGGCTGATTATAATTATTCTTTATTCATTTATTGCATCTATTATTCCTGTTTGGTTGTTGTTGCAACCTCGTGATTATATTTCAACTTATATTTTGATTATTGGAATGGTGATTGGAATTATTGGTGTTATTGCATTAAATCCAACAATTACAGGTCCGGCTTATATTTCATTTGTTAATCAAGGAACACCGTTATTCCCAATGTTATTTGTAACGATAGCTTGTGGCGCAATTTCGGGATTCCATTCGCTTGTCGCTTCAGGTACAACAGCAAAACAATTAGATAGTGAAAAGAATGCTCAAAAAATTGCTTATGGTGGAATGCTTACTGAAGGACTTCTTGCTGTGCTTGTTGTCACAATGGTTTCAAGTGTGCTTGTATGGGACCCAACAGGCACATCTCATAATCCAAACGCTTTTCAGGGATTTCTAAGTCAGAGTGCGGAGATTGTATTTGGGAACGCATTAGGTAGAGTTGCGCAAGTTTTAGGAATTCCACTTATAGTAGGAGTGCAATTTGGAATATTGATGCTAAATGCATTCATTTTGACAACTCTTGATGCATCAGCAAGATTAAACCGATATGTAATGCAAGAAACATTAGGAATACGTTTTGGTAGTATTTTTAAAAATAGATATTTTGCTTCAGGATCCAGCCTCGTTTTTGCATATATATTGTGCATTGGGAACGGTTATCAAGCAATCTGGCCTATTTTTGGCGCTTCAAATCAATTAATTGGCACACTTGCTTTATTCACAGCATCAGCTTATCTTTTTGGAATTAAAGCACCAAAATGGTTTACGTTAATTCCCGCATATATTATGCTTGCTATTACCGAATCATCATTATTTTATCAAGGTCTGTGGTTATATTTACCACAACATAATTATTTGCTATTGGTTATTGCTGCAATTTTATTCGTTCTTGGAATTTTCGTATCCGTTGAAGCAACGCGTAAAATATTCTTTTCAAAAGAAAAATTAGAACCGTTAATCGAGAAAGATAAATAGATTATTTAATAAATATTCTGAATTTTTTCGATCTAGGATACTGATTCTTTTTCTTGCAAAGATTGGATTTCATCGCGCAATTCGGCTGCACGCTCGAAATCCAATTCTTTAGCCGCTTTTTTCATTTCTGCAAAAAGCTCATCAATTAATTCTTGTTTATGCTTTTTGGATAAATGCTCTGAAATTGGGTCTTTAATTTTTACTCGTGTTTTCTCAGATTTTTCTCGTTGAGAGACAACATTTTTATGAATATCAGCAACTGATGTTGCATTCAAAATATCTTCAATTGATTTATAAATAGTCTCAGGATTAATATTGTGCTCTTTATTATATTGCATTTGAAGTTCCCGTCGGCGATTGGTTTCAGCTACTACTTTTTGAATTGAGCCTGTCAATTTATCGGCGTATAAAATTACCTTACCCTCAGCATTTCGTGCGGTTCTACCTGAAATTTGCATAAGCGATCGCTCATCCCGTAAAAATCCTTCTTTATCTGCATCAAGTACTGCAACTAATGATACTTCTGGCAAATCCAACCCTTCACGTAATAAATTCACACCTACTAAAACGTCGGTTTCACCTAATCGCAAATCCCTAATTATATCAACCCGCTCAAGTGCTGAAAAATCAGAATGAATATATGCAACGCGGATTCCAAGATTTTGCAAGTAATCAGCTAAATCTTCCGCCATTCTCTTTGTTAATGTCGTCACAAGCACTCGCTGATGTTTTTCGGCTCTATTGCGTATTTCTTCAATTAAATCATCAATTTGATTGCGAATTGGACGGACTTCAACCACAGGGTCAAGCAATCCTGTTGGACGTATAAGTTGTTCAACAACAACGCCTTCCGATTTTTCTAATTCATAAGGACCTGGCGTTGCGCTAACAAATATGACTTGGTTAATCATCGATTCAAATTCATCAAATTTCAAAGGCCTATTTTCAAGTGCCGATGGTAATCGGAAGCCAAAATCGACAAGTGTTTGTTTTCGCGAACGGTCGCCAAGATACATTCCGCGAATTTGTGGAATCGAAATATGACTTTCATCAACCACAAGCAAATAATCTTCGGGGAAATAATCAAATAAACATTGCGGACGCTCTCCAAATTGTCTGCCCGATAAATGCATCGAATAATTCTCAATTCCCGAGCAATATCCAACTTCTCGCATCATTTCAAGGTCGAACATTGTGCGTTGCTCGAGCCTTTGTGCTTCAAGCAATTTACCTTGCTCACGCAATTGATTTACCCGCATATAAAGTTCATCTTGTATGTTTGTTATTGCTCGGTCAAGATATTCCTGCGATGTAACAAAGAGCTTTGCGGGATATATCGTATATTCTTCAAAGGTTTCTTCAATTTTCCCCGTTACTATATTAAAAGAGCTAATTCTATCAATAGTATCCCCAAAAAATTCAACTCGAATTGCTGTATCATTTTCATAAGATGGCACAATATCGATTATATCTCCACGAACACGGAATGTACCGCGTTGGAAATCATAATCGTTTCGTGAATAATGTGATTCTGTCAATCTATATAAGAATTTCTGCCTAGGAAATTGCATCCCTACATAGATATGTATTAAAAATTTCTTAAACTCATCTTTATTTCCAATACTATAAATACTACTTACCGATGCTACTATAATGATATCACGCCTACCTTCCACTAGCGCACTTGTTGCACGCAATCGCAACCTATCAATTTCATCATTTATTGAAAAATCTTTTTCTATATATGTATCTGTTGTTGGAATATAAGCCTCGGGTTGATAATAATCATAATATGAAATAAAGTATTCCACAGCATTTTCTGGGAAAAATTGTCGAAATTCGCTATAAAGCTGTGCTGCTAATGTTTTATTTGGCGAAAGTACAAGGGTGGGCTTTTGCACCTGTTCAATTACATTTGAAATTGTAAAAGTTTTACCTGAACCCGTTACACCTAGCAAAACTTGATATTTATCTCTTCTATTTATACCTTCAACTAATTCTTTAATTGCTTTTGGTTGGTCTCCAGCCGGTTCATAATTTGAATATAATTTGAATTTTTTCATATTTATAGTTATAATGTAATATACTTTAAAAACTCTCTGAATAAATAAAAACGTATATATTTCTTAATTTAGTATTTTTTAAAATATTGAAGAAATGGAAGATATTAAAGAAAATTCTAATCAAAATAAAAATGTCCATGATATGACATATTTTTTGTATGTGCTTAAAAAAAGAAAAGTTCTAATAATTATTATTACACTTTTAGGGGCTGGTATTTCGCTTGCTGCTGCGTTATTAATGCCAAAATGGTATGCTGCTTCTATAAATTTAGTTCCATCAATGGCAAATCAAGAGACTGCGGGGGCGGCAAGTTCTGCCATTTCATCTACATTAAAAGAATTTGGATTGACAAGCCTAACGGGACAAACTGAAGGGAGTTACTCATATCTTGTCATACTTCAAAGCAGGACTGTTCTTGATTCCATTATTAATTTATTCGAATTAGATAAAGAATATAAAATTCCAAAATCGCAAATGACTGATTTGAGAAAAGAAGTTCAATCAAATATTGAAATCAATTATGAAAAAGAAGGGAATTATATTATTACTGTATGGGATAAGGATAGAAACCGAGCTGCTGATATTGCAAATAGTTATGTAAATATTGCAAACGGAATTTCAATGAATATCTTTCGAGAAGATACTAAATTAAGCAAGGAATATTTTGAAGATAGATTACGAATTGTAGATTCTAGCCTTACAGCAATTGGTAATAAAATGTCTTTGTTTTCAAAATCGACTTTAATGTTTTCACCCACTGAACAAGCCAAAGCTATATCATTATCCTTATCAGATATGAAAGCTGAGCAATCAAAATATGAAATTTTTTATGAGTATTATAAGAAAAATTTTGGCGAGAATGACCCTTTAGCTATTTCTTTCAAAAAACTATCTCAAGAAATGGATAATAAAATTAAAAAAATTCAAAATGAACCTGGTTTCTTAGGCAATTTTTCACTTGCTGAAGCAACTGGAACAGGCGTCGAATATATGCGACTCTATACTGATTTTGAAACAATGACAAAAGTAAAAGCATTTCTTTTGCCAATGATTGAAAAAATAAAAGGCGACGAAATTAAATCTATCCAAAATCTCTTAGTTGTTGATAAAGCAATTCCTCCTGATAAAAAAGACAAGCCTAAACGCTCCCTTATTGTAGCTGGGGGAACACTAGGCTCATTTGTAATTTCCATTTTGATTGTATTTTTAATTAATTATATTAAGGAATTGCAAGAAGAATTCCGCATACTTGATAATAAACTTAAAAATGAATAATAATAAATTCGGAAGATTTTGGATTTATTCGATTTTCCTTCTTTCTCCGCTCTATTTTCGCGGACAATCTGAAGGAGTTGATTTTTTTGATATCTTCTTTGCTATTTATTATACAGGCACAATTTTATTCTGGTTTTTTTGGTATGTATTTATTCAAAAAAAGAGTTTTATTAATAATATAGCCGATTTTTTTCTTTTTTCCTTTTTCTTTTTATGCATTTTCAATATTGCAATAAGTTTTTTAAATGGTGTTCCGTTAATGTCTGCAATACGGGAATATTTAGTATTCTCATATACATTATTTTATTTTCCAATTAAAGAATATTTTGGAGAAAAAAAATATTTCGTCCATTTTTTGATTATTCTTGCTATTTCCATAATTCTTAACGACTTTGGACAATATTATGATTATTACAATAAATTAAAAGAAGGGGGATTACAGTATGCATATCAATTAGGAGCCGCAGTTAGAATTAATCAACCCACATATAGTTTTGCTCTAATAAGTGGTATAATTTTATTTTTTGTTCCACAGAAAAAATCTACAAAAATATTAATCTTTATTCTTGTTGTATTCACTGCAATTGCATTGATATTAACTTTTTCAAGAACTTTTTGGATGATAGTTCTAATAGAATTAGTTTTATTATTGATTTTTTTTCCCTTAAAAAACAAGGCTCAACTTTCAATTTATCTTGGTACAATTGCAGTAATATTCATTATAGTTTCGAGCATATTCTTTGGTGATATTTCTCAAGCTCTATTCAAAGTCATTGAAAATAGATTTACATCAACTACAATGGGACGAGCAGATTTATCAGTTCAAACAAGATTAGATGAATATAAGGTCGCCATTTCACGAATTAAAGAATATCCTATGGGTGGAAATGGCTTTGCAAAAAATTTCCCATACTATAATCCTATAATTCAAGAGACTTTTCACTCACATATTATTCATAACGGTTATCTTTTCTTGATGTATAGGGTGGGAATTCCAATGTCCTTATTATTTTTCTTCTGCTTAATCTATTTTTTATTTAAATCATTAATTACAACTCTTCGTCTTAAAAACCAGTTTTATAAGTTTATTTCTTTAAGTGGTTTCCTTGGTATCTTGACTATGATTATTGGAAATATCACTAGTTCACAATTTGCATATCGTGATGGGGCATTTACTGTTGCATTATGTTATGCTTTTTCCGAACTTGCATATAAATATTTTATACAAAATGAACAAGCAAAAGAAAAAAAGATATTAACATTTATTGAAAAATGAAAATATTTAAGCAAGATAATAATTTATTAGATAATTCAGAATTAGGTGGTTATACAAAAGGAAATTTAGTAAAAATCTTATTAATTTTTATCTTTTCGGTTTATTTTATTCGTGTTTTCCAATTACAATTATTCAGTGGCCAGAAATATAGAACATATAGTGTAGCACAAGCGATTAAGAAAGTCAAAATAACTCCACCTCGAGGCCAAATTTATGATGTCAATGGTAAGATGCTTGTCCATAATCAAGCATTATATAATTTAGTTGTAATTCCAGCAAGTTTCGATTCTACTACATATATTATGCTTAATAATTTAATAGCCCTTGAACCTTCTACCATTCAGAAAATATTCTCACTAAAAAATTCTTTTGATAAATATACACCAACTATCTTAAAGAGAGACCTCGATTTTTCAGAAATTTCAGTTCTTAATGAATATCAACAATTTTTACCTGGAATTACTATACAAGTAGAAACAAAGCGACTTTACGAAGATAGTGTACGGATGCCGCATATTTTAGGCTATATTCGCCAAGTAAGTGAGGAGCAAATTTCTAAAGCCCCATACTTAGAATCGGGAGATATGATTGGACAAAACGGTGTTGAAAAGTCTTATGAAGAACTGTTAAAGGGTATTGATGGCTACGAATATATCGCTATTGACCGTAAAGGGAAAAATGTTTCTAAGTTCAATGAGGGAAAGCAAGACCAAAGCTCCGTAAGCGGTACAAATTTGTATCTTACAATAGACTTTGAACTTCAAAGATACGCAGAAGAATTGCTCGACGGATATCGTGGCTCAATAGTAGCTATTGATCCTCGCAATGGTGAAATTCGTACCCTTGTTAGTAAACCAGATTATGACCCTAACATTTTTAATGGAAAATTATCTCAAACAGATGTTGATTATTTATACAATAATAACAATTTTCCTCTTATTAACCGAGCTATCCAAGGACTTTATCCGCCTGGTTCTACTTTCAAAATGCTTATTGCACTCGCTGCTTTACAAGAAGGGATAATTACTCAAAATTCGACTATTTATTGTAATGGTTCCTTTCATTATGGGGATAGGGATATAAAGTGCCACGGTGCTCACGGAAATATTAATGTAATAGGTGCAATTCAAAATAGTTGCAATTCTTTTTTCTGTCAGCTTGGATTAAGAATTGGTATGGATAATTTCGAAAAATATGGTAAGATGTTTGGTTTTGGGCAACTTACTAATATTGATCTTCCAAATGAAAAATCAGGTTTATTACCTACAAGATCTTGGCTTTTTGAAAATGCAGGTAGAAATGTTAGCTTAGGTGGAAGATTGGTCAATTATGGAATTGGGCAAGGTGAAATTCTTGTTACCCCTCTCCAAATGGCTGTCTACACTGCTGCTATTGCTAATAAAGGAACAATATATCAGCCTCATATTGTCAAAGAAATTGAAGAAATTGCTACTCAACGAAAGGAAATTATTCCTTATAGTTCTCAAAAATTAAATATTAATAGTGCTTATTTTGATATTATTCAACAAGGTATGCTGAGAGTTGTTACATCGGGAACAGGTACTTCTGCCTATGTACCTGGATTGACAGTATGTGGGAAGACAGGCACTGCTCAAAACCCACACAAAGATCACAGCTGGTTTGTCTGCTTTGCACCTATGGACAATCCGCAAATTGCTATAGCTATAATTGTTGAAAATGCAGGATGGGGAGGTGCAATTTCTGCACCAATTGCACAAAAATTATTAATGAAATATTTCAATATTAAGATTCAATCTCCTCAGCTAATTGATTCCACATCAACAGCAAATGCAACAGCCACAAGATAATATTATATTATTACTCTTTTTGAAAATGCTTAATTAGAATTAATTGCTTCAAGCAATAAGGTTAAAGCCATTCCAACAGATCGCTCCCGATTTACCTCTCGAAACTCACCGAAATGATATAATTTTGCAAAAGTGTTATCCTGAGTCGATATACCAATCCATACTGTTCCAACAGGTTTGAGAGGTGTTCCCCCATCAGGACCCGCAATTCCTGTTATAGAAATTCCATAATCAGCATTGAAAATATTACGAACATTCATTGCCATTTCATAAGCTGTTTGCTCACTTACAGCACCAAATTCATCAAGTGTTTTTTTATTAACATTTAGAAACTTCATCTTTGCTTCATTACTATATGAAATAATGCCACCAAGAAAATATGCAGATGAACCAGGTATATCAGTGAATTCTTTTCCTAAGAGCCCACCAGTACAAGATTCCGCAACAGCTACAGTTTGATTTTTATCTTTTAATTTTTCTCCAACAATTTGTGAAAGACTTTTATCATCCTCTGATACAATATACTGGCCAACTTTATCATATAAAATTCTCGAAAGTCTATCAATTTCAATTTTTGCCTCTTCAAATGTATTTCCTTTTGCTCCAATCCTTAATCGCACACCTTGATAGCTTGGCAAAAATGCAAGTGAACTGTTCCCAAGAAATTCATTGATATTTCCAATTTTTTCAGCAAGTTCAGATTCAAAAGCACCTGCAGTAATAAATGTTTTATATAATATGACTTCACACTTTAGATTATTTATCTCTTCTATTACAAAAGGAATTATATGATTTGTTGTGATATATTTAACTTCTGCTGGAACACCAGGTAATGCGATTAATGCTTTGCCATTTTTTTGGAATAGTAAACCCGGTGCTGTTCCTACTTTGTTTTCAAGGGGGAGACTTTTAGAGGGAATCATTGCTTGATTTTTGACTAAATCGGTAAGTTCTCTATTGTGAATCTTTAAATAATTCAAAAGTGAATTATAAACATCTTGGCTAAATATTAGTTTGTCGTTAAAATATTCAAGCAAAACAGGTTTTGTAATATCATCATGAGTGGGTCCAAGTCCACCTGTTGTAATTAGCAAATCATTTTTTTTGAAAAGATCATCAATTTCCCTTAGCATAATTTCTCTCTCATCGCCAATAGTTCGATGTTCAGAGATAAATGCGCCTATGCCTGTTAATTGCACAGAAAGCCAAGCTGCATTTGTATTGACAACTTGGCCTATTCTGACTTCATCACCGATTGTAAGTATTCCAATTTTATACATTATTTTGCTGGAACAGGTGCTTTGAGGATAGCATCGCTATCCTTGACTACTCCATAAAGATTTATATAAACATTATCTGAATTAGGATCATCAGTCGAAAGTCTAATATAACCATTGAAATTACCTGCCTTTTTGGGAGTTAATCGTGCGGTGCAAGATAAAACTTGATTTGGAGCAATTGTTTGTCCTTTTTCAATATTCACGACTAAATCGTCAGGTGAATGAGCAATATAGGTGATTGTTATTGGTTTATCCCCTTGATTTTTCAACTGAAATGAATAGGTTGCTTCTTTATTAAGCGACATATCAGAATTTGTAATATTTGAATTTGGTTGAACAATTAATGGCCTAAATACATTTGTCTTCAAATAAATGTAAGTATCCTTATTAACTGGATCATTTGAAGTAATGCGGATAGATTTTGTTATACTTCCTGTAAAATTTGATATATTTAATGAAATATCAAGAGTAGCCTCTTCACCTTGCTTTAATTCATTTTTGTCTAATGGTGCAGTAGTACAGCCGCATCCAGGCTTCACTTCATAGATTTTAAGAATATCATTCCCTGTATTTTTAATCTTGATTTTAACTTTCAATGGGGAATCTTTGGGATATGTTGTCCCCCAATCGTAGTTATTTCCTCCAATGACTTCTAATTTCGGTTGAGAATATCCGCAGGATACAATAGCGAATATTAGTGAAAGCATTAAAGCAAATTTTTTCATATAATCACCTTTTGAATAATATTATCTTCTTTATTAAAATATTGAAATATTTAGACGAGTAAAAATTCTTATTTGTTTAAAAATTATTATTTTTTTTAAATTTGTAAAGATAAAATTTTGATTAATGAATAAACCCTATACTTTCTTAGTTGCAGGTGGTGGTACGGGAGGTCATCTTTTTCCAGCTCTGGCGGTTGTTGAAGAAATTCAATCTCAATGCCCAAATTCCAGTTTCCATTTTGTTGGTAGAGCAGATAAAATTGAAGGGAAAATCATTCCAAAATATGGTTATGATTTCCATCCTATAAATATCGAGGGACTGAAATCATTTTATTCCCCTAAAAATATAGCAATATTATTTAAAATATGGAAAAGCAAAAAAATTATTAATGATTTATTAAGAAAATATCAAATTGATGCTGTAATTGCAACAGGTTCTTACATCAGCTATCCACCTTGCAAAGTTGCAAGCAAAAGGAATATTCCATTTTTTTTAATTGAATCTAATGTCAATCCCGGCAAAACAATTTCTCTACTTGCAACAAAAGCAACTATTCTTTTTACTTCATTTCCCGAAACTGAAAATTATCTCAAAAATAAAAAAGTTAAACAAATAATTTATTCGGGAAATCCTATTCGTAAGATTTTTTTCAATTCAATTACTAAACAAGAAGCAAGAATAAAATTTGGATTAAAACCTGATTTAAAAACTGTATTTGTTGTTGGTGGAAGCCTTGGCTCGAAAGTAATTAATCAATGTATCGAATCTAATTTGGAGAAATTTGAAAATAATAATATTCAACTTATTTGGCAAACGGGCAGTAATTATCAAGTTCAACGAAAGATTGGTAATAATGTAGTTCAATTGAACTTTATTGAAGATATGGCATCAGCTTATTGTGCTTCAGATTTAGTAATTTCACGGTCGGGTGCTTCTGCCATAGCGGAAATTGCGATAGTGGGCAAACCTTCTATACTTATACCTTATCATCAAGGTTTAAACGATGAGCAATTGCGAAATGCTAAATATCTTGAAAAAATGAATGCCTCAATTGTCATCATGCAAGATAATATAAACCAGATGCTTATTAATACAATTATTAATCTCTTAAATGATCCTGAAAAATTAAATGAGATGGAAGCAAATGTTAAAAAATTTGCAAAACCTGATGCAAGTAAAATTATCACTGAAAACATATTAACAAATTTGAATAATTTTAATAAATAAATACAATCAATATGATGAGTGAAGAAGAAATTAAAAATGAAATTATTCCAACAAAAACATTCTATTCCCAACTTGATTATTATTGGAAATCTCTTGCTATTTATGCTATTTGTTTGAGTATTGTCATTCTAATACGCCAAACAATTTCTCAAGATAAATTGATTATTGCAATTTATCAGCCTATTATATTAATATTATCTATTATTATAATTATTACAACAATTGCATTGCTTTATCAAGTTTATTTGAAACGCGAAATTATTATTAGTTCTGAGGGTATCAAAGTATCCCGTAGAGGTTTTAATAAGTTCTATCCAATAGAAATGATTTCGTGGATTTATATCCCCGAGATGTTTAATGGTAAAAATAATCGAAATAGATATATGCCTGTAGTAATTCATTTAAAAAATAATAGAAAAATCCGCATAAATCCTGTTATTTATAAAAATGATAAGGAATTACTAAATTTGCTTATTCAACTAAAAGAATTTTATAAATTATAATCCTTACTTAAATTTTAATTAAAATTCTAATGATTAATAAATTAATCCATATTTCCTTATATTTTACATTTCTGCTGTCCTCTATTCAAATTGCGATAAGCTCTCCTAATACTAATGTGAATATTATTGATTCCCTTTTAAATCAAGGATATATTCAGCTTTTTTCTTATTATAATATTCAAAATCACGATACACTTGTTTATGTATTATCTGATACACCATTTTATGATTATTTAGAAAAATCGTTGATTGATTATGCATTTGCGAATAATATTAAATTAATAAAGTTCCAAAATTTCGGTAAAGAAAAAATGCATTATATTAAAATTCTTCCTTTTGCACCCGATATTGTTTATAAAGAAAATATAAACAATTATATACGAACAATTTCATTTAGTTTAGAAGCTATTGAAGTTTTTCCTGACGGCACAATTCAAAATAAATTCGAGAGAACTTATAAATATACTGATACCCTAAAAGAAGTTGATTTGAATTACATTGAGAATGAGGCAATGCCAATTTCAAAGGGGAAAAAGGAAAAAAAAGAATTAAGCCTATTCGACAAAATAATAGAACCTGTAATAATAGTAGCTACATCGGCTTTGACTATAATCCTGTTTTTTACAGTTCGTTCAAAATAAATTATTGCAATTTTACTAGAATAAAAAAGGGATGTTTGTAATAACATCCCTCAATAAATAAATAAAACAATATTTTATCTTAATTTCTGACGAATTTTCTTTTCATTCAATCCACGTATAAAGTATATCTTTGAGCGACGGACATTCCCTTTAGAAACCAGTTCAATATTTTGGATTATAGGAGAATATAATGGAAATATCCTTTCAACGCCAATGTTGTTCGAAATCTTTCTTACAGTAAAAGTTTGGTTTATACCTGAGCCTCGTCGGCTTAATACAATTCCTTTGAAGTTTTGGATACGTTCTTTTTCACCTTCAATAACACGCACAGCTACATTAATAGTATCTCCCGGGCGGAAATCAGGGACATTTGTATAATTAGGATTTTTTTCTTTACGTAATTCTTCTATTTCGTTAATAACTTTATCTTCAATTACTTGCTTAGCTTCCATCGAATTTGAAATTTAATAAAAATACAAAATTAAGAAATTTCTTTAAAATAATGGGATAATTTATTTTGATACTATCACAATTTCTGTTCTTCTATTCAATTGTCTTCCAAATGTTGTTGAATTAGAAGCTAAAGGTTTAAGCTCTCCATAACCTACCGTTTGAATTCTATCTGGACTTATTCCCCTTTTGATTAGATATTGTTTTACTACTTCCGCACGCTTTTCCGAGAGTATTTGATTTGCTTCCAGAGATCCTACATTATCTGTATGTCCCTCAATTAAAATTTTAATTTCAGGTCTTGAAACCATAAAATCTGTGAGAATATTTAATTCTTTTACTTCTTTAGGGAGTTGGTAACTATTTACGTCAAAAAGTAAATGTTCAAGGATGAGTTTTCTGCCAAGTTCAACGATTGGAATTGTTTTTCTAACAATTTTATTTGTTTTTGAATTATAAACACCTATCTCAATTGAATCAGGTATTGAAGCTTGATTAGAATTATAGGTAACAATAAAAATGTTTGTTAATTGGCTAGAAAAATTATCGAGTACAGTTGAAAACGGATATTCTATATCATAATTCGTTCCACGTGTCTTTTTTGAAATAGTTGAATATTGAGTTAATTTTTCAGGAACGATGCTAAAAACGCGAATTTGCTCTCTCTGCAGAATAGTTATAATATCATCCATTGTAAAGTTGGTCCGCCCGTCACCTGTTTCTCCTCTTGAATGAAATGGTGCATCAGTAATCAAAACATCAACTTTTGTCGCTTCCTTGCGAAAGTTAATTTTGGAGGATTGATTGAGTGCTTCTAATGCATTTTCTTTCTCATCTCCTCCTCCAAATGCTTTTACGGATGAGATCCATCCAAGGAACTCATATACATTCGTTGTGGGTTGATAGACCTTTTCAATTTCATCAGAAAATAAAATTAAGCCTAATCTATAATCTATACCACGTTTGACAAGCTTTTGTGTAAAATTAACAATATTATTTTTTATTCCGTCAATATATTGTTGCATTGAACCCGTTTTATCGACNANNAANATAAAATCAACTGCAATTTTTTCGGGAGTTTTGATTTTTTCNATACTTATAATCTTCTTCTGTACTCCATTTTCATAAATAAATACATTATTTGGTTCAAGAGTATCTAAGGGTTCACCGAATTTGTTCGATGCTTCAACTAATATCTTGACAGTCGGGAACTGGCTAATATCAACACTTTGAATTGTTAGAGAAATTTCTTGGCGTGCTGATTCGATTTTTGATTTTGTTAAAATATCAGATTCTAATTGTTCATTTTGTGCAAAAGAAATATTAAATAATAATATATTATTTAATATAAGAATGAATATAAATTTTCTGGTCAAGGGCTTAATTAGCATAATTTTTATTTTTTATTAAGTAGAAATTTAAAAGTACTTTTATCTCCTTTATAAATTAATTAAATTAACAAACAATCATATAAATTAATTAAACAAGGGGTTATATGCCCCTTGTTTATTTAAAATATGAGTTATTTCATAAAAATTCATAATTATATTGTCAACCGTAAAATTGGTGAAATCATAAAGAAATTTCTGATTTCATAAGGACGTAATGGTCGCAAAGGTGTTGAATATTTTGCTTCAATATATAACCAATTTCCAAATATTGGTAACCAGATGTCGCCTAGAATTATTTGATTCGAATATTGAATACTTACACCAAAAGGAAATGCTGCTTGATTTCGATAATCGATTTTGAAATATATCCAATCGCCGAATTCATTTGGTTTATATAATTTCAATCCAGAACGATTTTTGCTCAATGAAAATACGGTCGCACCCCCTAAACCTGGACTTTTAATTAATGCTAATTCTTTTACATCTGAATATGTAATACCTAAATCAAAGCGTAAGTAATTTTCGGGATTTTGAGGATTTAACCACCAATTATAATATACTGATACAACACCGCTAGATCTAAGGGCGGGAGCAACAGAATCTATTCTTCCACCATCCACAAGTTGTTTGGGTTTATAAAATCCATATTTATCAGTCTCGATATTGAAATCTTTGTCTAAGCTACTCATTGGTATCTCAGCTCTGATACTAACTCCTAGTTCAGGTCTAAATGGCATATTGAAATCCATACCCGCAACCATTTTTCCATCATTAGCATTATTAAGTGTTCTTTTTGGTATCCATGAAAACAGTGTCCCAGGATCAATTCCACTTGAAGTTCGGTATGCGCCACCTAAATATGCATTAATAAGATATGGTATCGAACGGCTTGTTCTGGTATTTTTATTAACATATAAAGGTCTCTGCAATACAAGTTTGTTTTCACCTGCATACCAATATGGATAACCTATCTCATCGTTTCCCATAGTTGAGCGTACCCAAAATCCAGTTTCGCCAATTTTTATTGTTTGCTCAAATAATGATAGTGTAAAAGCTTGATTAACATTAGTGGGTTGCAAATAATTTATGATAGCATCTGCTTGACTTTGAGTTAATGGAATTTCAGTTGGTATATCTGTATAGCAATAATCCCTTTTAGCTTTATCTTGGGCATAACCTCGCTCTTTGCCTGTGTATTTATAATAGCCTGAAATAAAACCTGTTAGAATGTCTCCAAATTGTGATTCAATTTCCACAGCGTTCATTGATGCTTTTCCACAGGTAATATTTAATATTTGAAACACTTCATCATCATATTCTCTGGGCGCAGCAAGCACTTCAATTGATTGCTGATCTAATAAGCTTTTATCGTAATTAGATGCAAGAAATGCATGATAAATTTGAATCTGCAAGTCAGGCTCGCAAATTTTCCATCTTGGAAAATATTTTTTTACATCTGGATTAATAGTAGTTAATGAATCTATAATTGCTTGCTTATCTATTGTCTCATCTGTTTGGCTAAAAGTTCTACCCGAAAATAATGAAATAAAGATAAGTGTCATTATTAAGATATTTTTTACATTATTGTTCATTTTTATTTTCATTTTTTTTCAAACATTAGTTTTAAAAATTAATAATAAATCTTGCCATTGGTAAGAAGAAACTCTTATTTTCCCATAGGTGTGGAGAACTTGCAAAAACTTTAAAATATGCATTAGCATCAAATCTTAAGAATAATCGATTTTTTACGACAGGTATTTGGAGCCATGCGTTTCCATATAATGATTCATCAAAGAATTGAATAGATGCACCAAATGGAGTTGTTAATCCCTTAGCCATAAAATCTAATCGTGTAGCAATTCCACCTATAGTTTCGGTCTTTGCCTTTTGATAATATACTGTTTTGATCCGAGTTATTGAATCCATTTTTGACTGATAATTCCAAGTCTCAGCGGAATAAATTGAAGCACCTACACCGAATCTGAATTGATAATTTTCATCTATATTTATACCAAAGGTATAATAAGCAGTAGCATTTCCCCTTATTAACCAATCATCATCACCAACTCTATATTTATAAATATTCGGGTTTATATCTCTATTTTTATATTCGCTTGGTTTAGCATCCCCAAACACATAAGCTCCATCGATATGAAAAATACCACTACCAGGTAGAATTAGAATTGGAAAGTCAAGCTTTCCTGATACACCGACTCCTGCATAAGTTAGTTTTCTTGGAATACTAAATACATTATTAGTCATTGCTGCCCATCCAGATGTTGGAAGTATTACGCCAAGTTTCGCAGCATCCCATAATGCGCTTATTGTCATTCGCTCGCTCCAAATAGATGGATAATTAATCGATTCCATTCCATATTTCATTTCTAGGCCAAATTTAGGTAATTGCTCATTGGCAACTAAACTAATTGTGTCAGAAGTACCATCTGCATAATTTTCGATATTGTAATCATAACGTGTCCACCGAATTAAATCAGGACATAAAATTACTTCGTTTTTGCGACCGTACATATCGTTAGGTTGTCCTTCAGTAACTCTCAGAAATTTCTCAATATCTTCGTTTTTAATTTCAAATTTATCAGATACTAATGAATTTGAGACACCATATTTTTTTGGTGCAAATCTTAAAAAAGTTCCTATTCCTTGTGCTTCAAGAGTCTTATTTACAATGTTATTTTGCCTGAAAGCATTAATCACAAGGTCATACATATTATTAGCACGGAAGTCGGCTTCTTTTAATTCGAAACTTTTAAGTTCGGGATATGTATAAATATTCGTAGGAGTTGGATTCCCTATATTTTTTTCAATAAATGGGTCATCATTCTCAGATACAATAAGTGCAATAATTACATTGGGTTCAATTTGTCCTGGATACATACGTGTTGTAATAACATAAGCAGTTCGTAATTGCTTTTGGACAACTGTTTTGCTTGCATAATAATTATAAATACAATCTAAGTCAGGTGGTACTGGCATTCCTCTTTGAAGCATATCACGTGTGACCTCGGCAATCGAACTTCCGCTTCTAACACCATTTTCCACAAAATTCAAAACTGTTTTGTCTCCATTTTTAATGCAATCTTCACTTGTAACCTGCTCAGTTATTTCAGCTTCTTCTTTTGTTTTAATAGCAGCACGAATATCTTTCATATCTTTGATTTGATAGACAGAAATCTCCCCAAAGCGGTAATTTGTAAATTTTGACAATATAGTTTCTAATCTTGCACGGAAGCCCTCATCTCCTCCTTGTGAGAGGAGAATTGAGGGAGCAAGAATTCCTATAAGCACTATACTAATTATTGCTTTTGATGTTTTTTTATTCATTTTATTTACCTTTATTATTTTCATCGTTAATCATTAATTATCTCCTTCTTGGAGCACCGCCACGCTCAGGCTCGAAGTTTATTGGAATTTGTAAAGTTATTTTTCTTGGATCTGACCGAGCTCCATTAGCAGGATTAATTGCAATTGCTTGGAGTGGGACATTGATTGTTCCTCTTATTCTTGTCTGACCACGTTCAAGTTTTCCACTGAATTCCATTCTCAATGTATAGCCATTTTCCATATCTCCATCGATGGTTGGTTCAATTGATGGTGTATATGATTCTAATCCTTCGAGACTTGGTTGCCCAACAGAAATTTCAATTTTTGGATCTTGATCAGCTATACCCGTCTGGACTTTTGTTACCATTATATTTGAAACTGTTACTTTGAATTTAGCAGCTGTTCCTGACACATCTGTAAGTATATTCCTTACGATTATATTTGGTTCTTCCTGCTTAATTGGGAAGGTTTTCAAAGGAAATATATCTACTTCTGTATTTGTGCCAGGTTGTATCCAAGTGATTCTCAGATTAAGCTTTGTCGCAGGTGGTTTTAAAAAGACTCCATTTTCTGAGGTTACTGTCAAGCCCACAAAGGGAGGACGTTGTTGATCTACATCAGTATACAAATAGGTTCTAAATTGGTCATTTTTAATTTTTGTTCCTGAAGTTGGAACAGCATTCAAAAATGCAGTCAATCCATAATATGAATATGCGGACAGACGGCTATTAATTTCTTTGTAGCTCTCTTCTGTTAATCCCGTTGGAAATACCTCAACTTGAACTGCAACAGGAGCTGATTTTCTTGTTGAAATTGAATGAGTTAATTCAATTGTATATTTGCCTGGACTTAAAGGATTATTAGTATATGCTCTATATTCCCGTGAACCTCCTTTGATTGGTGGATTCACTCCTGAGCCAGGAATTTGATCTAATGGTTTGAAAAGTAAATTATCTACTTTCGTGCCACGGTTATCGAATATTTTACCTTCAAGCACATTTGAACCCTCACCTTGGTAAGGAGCAATTGAAAAATCAAATGCAAGTGGAACTTTATCAAATGTACCTATATAATTTAATGCTGCTATCGTTGGCTCAGAAATAGTTGGTGTTGGTGTTATCACACGTACATCAAATTCCATACTGCTCTTATTTTGGTCGAAATTCACTGATTGGCCTGGAGCAAGCAAACGAACAATGTACCCATATAAATTCAGATTCGAGATTACTTCGCTTGCATTATCAGATTTCATTGCCAATTGTTTTGATTCGTCAAGTTTTGCAAGGAATTTATCCAAATCATTTTCCTTGAATAAAATATCGGGAGATGGGGGATTATAAGCATCTAAATCTAAAGTTAATTGATCGAGAACAGTCCTTAAATCTTTTACAGTTAATTGAACCGTTCCAATGTTTACAGTCATTTCATCTGGGACTTCATCAGCACTCATACCTCCTCGAATACCCAAAATTCTATTAGTACGAGAGAAAATACGCAATTTATACCAACCTGCCCTATTTGGAGGTTGAAAATTAATAATAAAATCACGTTTCAATAATCCTTGCGATTTAATATTTCTCTCTCTCATTGTTTCTTCATGGGAGTAGAAGAATGCACTATCTGGGGGCAATCCTGAAGGAGCAAAGGTTTGACCAATTCTTCTAATTTTATCAGGTGGATATACAGGTTCAATTGTTAATGTAGATAGATTATTCAAATCTAATCGATTGTATGTTGCATCTTCATCAAGGTTAATTTCTGTCAAACCTAAAAATTCCCAACTTGGACCCGTAAAATTCGGCACTTCAACTAATTGTCCTGGAGAATAATTAGAAAAATCTATTTTTGCTTTACGTATATCTTCCTCGCTCGGGAATGGTGGAGCGCCTGTCGGATCTGCCGTCGAATTATAAAATATCTGATATTGAATTTGCTCAACATTTGCTAATTTTACAAGTTTCTTCAAACGAGTATAATATTCTTTTTCATTTTCCTCCGGATTTCGCCTTAAATCACCACTAATATCTGTCACACCGACAGAAACTATATATTGTCTGAATGATTTAATATCAGCGCCCATTACAGCACGAATATCAATTCCAGGGGGTGGAATTGTAATTTCATCTTTTGGTTTTGTATTAATACCTTCTGTTCCTGCACCTGATTGTAGCTGGGAGAGAATACTTTGAACTATTTTCATAGTTTCCCTTTGCTTACGCGCAAGCCCCTCTTCAGCCTCGTCTCTATCAACAATTGTGATTAATAATTCAAGAACAACTGCGAGATATAATACAAAGTAAACTCTCGCTGGACCGCCACTTGCCATTGTTATTCCTCCACTTTTATTTTAAATTTTATTAAAAATAACTTTTTCAAATTTTATTTTTTCAAATAAATTAAAACTAATAATATATTTTGTTTTATTCTTTTAAAAAATATACAAATTTATCACAAAATATTTTTTTGTTAATATTTGTAGTAATAAATCTTACATTTTTGTAAAAAATTTTATAAATTTTCCTTCCATATTTTCGTTTTATTAAATTTTACTAAATTAACTAAATTATTCTTAATTTTGTATTTTAAATTCTAAAATTTGAATAAAATTTAATTGTTAATTTAATGCCATTAATTAAACTATTCTCTAACGACCTCGCAATAGATCTTGGGACTGCAAATACTCTTATCTGGATGCCAGGCAAAGGTATTATTTTAGACGAACCGTCCGTTGTCGCTTATGACAAAGCAACCAAGCAAATTAAAGCAATTGGAAAAGATGCCGAGCGTATGATTGGAAAAACACATCGAGATATTAATGTCATTAGACCTCTTCGTGATGGGGTCATTGCAGATTTTGAGATTGCCGAAGGTATGCTCCGTGCATTTATTCATCGCGTAACGAAAAGTTGGCAGCCACCTCGTCGAGTTGTTATTGGTGTCCCCTCAGGTATTTCTGAAGTTGAAAAACGCGCTGTCAGAGATAGTGCTGAACACGCAGGAGCAAAAGAGGTCTATCTTGTTGCTGAACCTATGGCTGCTGCTATAGGTATAGGAATCGATGTCCATCAGTCCTTTGGAAATATGATTGTTGATATTGGTGGTGGAACCTCTGAAATTGCTGTTATTTCTTTGGCTGGTATTGTTTCTGATATTTCACTCAGGGTTGCTGGAAATATTATGAATAATCAAATTATTCAATATTTTCGCCGCTCTCACAATTTATTAATAGGTGAACGTACTGCTGAAATGGTAAAAATTCAAGGTGGCTCTGCTGCTCCCCTTAAAGAAGAATTGCAAATTGAAGTTAGAGGAAGGGATTTAGTTACAGGCGTTCCGAAATTAATTACTGTTACCACTAATGATATTCGCGAAGCTCTCTCTGATTCTGTATCTGAAATTGTTAATGGTATTTTGCGATTATTAGAGCAAACTCCACCTGAACTTGCTGCCGATATCCTCGAACGCGGTATATTCCTTAGTGGCGGTGGTGCATTATTGAAAGAATTAGATAAAAGAATTGCTAAAGATACAGGATTGGCAGTTTATGTTGCTGAGGAACCACTTAAAGCTGTTGCTTTGGGAACAGGCAAAATACTTGAAAATCTTAATTATTATTCCCCAGTACTAATTAAAAATACTCGATATTAATTGGAACATTTAATAAGATTTTCCATTTTATTACTTCTAGTAATCTCTAAAATTGGAGAAAATGAAAATAATTCTCCTCAAATTATTATTGATTCCAATCTCTCTTTTTCTCAAGCAATTGCTGGAACAAACGCACCTAAGGAAATTATTGATAATTTAATTATTATTGATGTAGAATATTATTCATTTGATAATAAATTGCATCGGGGTCAATTAGTGATTAATAAAGATTTAAAGAATGATATTATTGAAATCTTTGACTTTATAGAATCAACAAAATTCCCTATTGCGAAAGTAATCCCTATTGTCAAATATAATTGGTTTGATGATGCTTCAATGCTTGATAATAATACATCTTCGTTTAATTACAGAAAAGTCGCTGGAAAATCGAAACTTTCAAATCATAGCTTTGGCACGGCAATTGATATAAATCCATTGATTAATCCTTCGGTTCATTCCAATGGAAAAATTTCACCATCAGGTGCTAAATATGATTCAAACGCAAAGGGTGCTATTGCGGGGAGTTCAGCTTTAACTCTTGAATTCAAAAAACATGGTTGGAAATGGGGTGGTGATTGGAATTCATTGAAGGATTATCAACATTTTGAGAAACCGTTGCAATGATTTAAAATATTATTATGAAAAAATCAGAAAAATATACTCAGGAAGAGATTATTAGTCAGTTAAACGAAGAGATTAAACGACTAAATAAAGAAATTCAACAATTCTCGGAAATTCAAGAGCAAAATCAAGCTCAATCTGCTGAATTGGAAATTCAAAATGAAGAACTGATTGCTACTCGTTATGAACTTGAACTACAAAATGAAGAGCTTAAAAGAACCCAAAGTGAAATTGAGCAATTACTTAACAAATTTAATATCCTTTTTAATCTAGCACCTGTTGGATTTCTTCTTGCTTCTGAAAATTTTATTATAATAGATGCGAATAAAAAGGCAACTGAACTTCTTGCTCTATCTGAAAAAGAATTAATTAGCAAAGAAATTAGTGAGGTGCTTCCAAATTCTTTCAAAAATTATATCCATTCTGTATTACGAAAAAAAGAAAAAGCAGAATCTATCGATATCGAAATCAATTGCAATAACGAACCACGGTATTTAAGAGCTGATTTGAAAATATTAGAGAATATTCTCGAAACAGAAAAATTTATATTGATTTCATTGACAGATATTACTTTGCTTCATCAAATTCATAAGCAACTTGAAGAAAGTGAGGAAAAGTTTCGTAGTATTTTTGAACAAGCACCTATTGGAATATATCGCACTACTCCTGATGGTAAATTCTTACTTGCTAATCCAAAACTTATTTCTATGCTTGGGTATTCATCTTTTGAAGAATTACAATCAATTAATCTCGAGGGTGAAGACTATCCAATGCAAAAACCACGAGAACTATTTAAGAAAAAAATCGAGCAATTTGGTGAAATTGACGGAGAACCAAATATTTGGCGATGCAAGGATGGACGAGAAATAATTATTCGTGAAACAGCAAAAGCAGTTTATGATGAAAAAGGAAATATCAAATATTATGAAGGTGTTATTGAAGATATTACTGAAGAGGAAAAATTAAAAGAAACTCTGAATGCAATAATAAAGTCGATACCCGATTTATTGATTATTATTGATGAAGATGGAACTTACATCGATATCTTCACTAGTAATGAATCCCTACTTTACGCTCCTCGCGAAGAACTCCTTGGCAAAAAGTTGGAACAAGTCTTTCCTAAGGAAATCAGCGACTTTTTTATGAAGAGTATTCATTCCGCAATAAAAGGTGGCAGACCTATTATTATTAATTATGAACTTGATGTACAAATCGGACATAAATATTTTGAGGCAATTCTTACACCCATCAAATTAGATTTATTATCTGAAAAACAAAAAGTAATCTTTCTTGCGCGTGATGTGACTGATCGAAAACAAATCGAGATTGAATTGGTCAATGCTAATTACGAAAAAGATTTATTTTTTAGCATAATTGGTTATGATTTGCGTGACCCTATTACATCGCTTGTTACTTATGCTGATATTTTTATTAATTATTTTGATAAATTAGATGCTGAGCAGATTAAGGACTATACTTTAAAAGTTAGCCAAGAAATATATACACTTAAAAATTTAATCGAAAATCTTTTAGATTGGTCAAAATCTCAATCTGGGAAACTTGATTACTTACCTGAAATTACAGATTTATATAATCTTATAGAAAATGTAATTTTGATTTATAATAATATGCTTAAAAGCAAAAATTTGACTATTATATCGACTGTTCAACCTAAGACATATTGCTACGTTGATAGATTTATGATATCATCAGTTTTACGGAATTTGATTTCAAATGCAATGAAATTCTCTTATACAAATAGTACTATTGAAATTTATGTTGAAGATATTGATCCGTATCTTAAAGTCTATGTTAAAGATTATGGAATTGGAATTCCACCCGAGAATATAGAAACTTTATTTCAAGGAGAAAACTCTGAAATTATGAGTACAGGCAAAACTCGCGAAGCTGGACTTGGTTTGCAAATTTCCCAGAATTTTATACAAAAGCATAATTGTATTATAGGTGTCGAAAGTGAAGTTGGGAAAGGTTCTACATTTTTCTTTACAATTCCCAAAGCAACCCCAAAATAATTTTTAATATTATATTATTATTTTATTAAATTTGCTTAATTTAATAAATTCTTTTTTTTAAATTATCATAAATTCAATTTTGAGGTATTAATGAAATCGTATTTCGAGCCTTTTAAAATTAAAGCTATTGAAGAAATTCCCATTACAACACGTTCAGAAAGAGAAAAATATATAAAAGAGGCAAATTATAACCCATTTTCATTGAAAAGCGATTATATAACTATTGATTTGCTTACAGATAGTGGAACTTCAGCGATGAGTTCTAAGCAGTGGGCGGCAATTATGGATGGTGATGAATCTTATGCAGGCTCACGTAATTGGTATGAATTTGAAAAAGAAGTAAAAAATATTACAGGTTTTAAGCACATAATTCCCGCGCATCAAGGCAGAGCAGCCGAGAGAATTTTATTTTCTGTGATTTCTGGACCTGGTAAAATTGTTCCTAATAATACACATTTTGACACAACTCGTGGCAATCTTGAATATAACGAGGCAATTGCAATCGATGTGCCGGTACCAGAAAGTGAAGATCCATCTTTCATTGCTCCTTTTAAAGGTAATATGGATATTAAGGCACTTGAAAAATTGATTATTGAAAAAGGTAAAGAGAATATTCCACTTTGCATAATTACAATTACAAATAATAGTGGTGGTGGGCAACCTGTTTCGATGGAAAATATAAGGCAAACAAAAGAATTGCTAAAAAAATATGATATTCCACTTTATCTTGATTGCTGCCGTTTTGCAGAGAATGCCTATTTTATTAAAAAACGAGAGAAAGGGTATGAAAATAAATCAATACTCGAAATTTCTCAAGAAATGTTCTCTTATGCTGATGGGGCGACAATGAGCGCCAAAAAAGATGGCTTATCAAATATTGGCGGATTTATTGGTACCAATGATGATAAAGTTGCCGAAGCTTTGCGAACTAATTTAATTGTCACAGAAGGCTTTATTACTTATGGAGGATTGGCACGCCGAGATTTATCTGCTCTTGCTCAAGGCTTTCGCGAAGTCGTTAATGAAAGATACTTGGAATATCGAATAGAACAAGTTGATTTTCTTGGCAAATTACTTAAGGAGGGTGGTGTCCCAATTTTGGAACCTGTCGGGGGTCACGGTGTTTATCTCGATGCAAAACGTTTTGCTCCACATATAAAACAAGAGTATTTTCCGGGGCAAAGTATTGCTTGCGAAATTTATAAAGAGGGCGGTATTCGCTGTTGTGAAATTGGGTCGGTTATGTTTGGAACTTATGATGATCAAGGCAATTTTATCGCACCAACACTTGAATTAGTACGGCTGGCAATCCCTCGACGTGTTTATACAAGCGACCATTTACGTTATGTGGCAGAAAGTGTCATTAATGTATATAATAACCGAGAACAATTACGTGGAATGAAAATAACTTGGCAACCTGAATTCCTACGTCATTTTACAGCAAATTTTGATTATATTTAAATTATACACATTTTATTTTTTAACTTATTAAAAATCCATCTAAAATATTTAATTAGATGGATTTTTTTATTATTATGTAAAAAAAAATTTACATTATGTAATAATATTGACAATTTTTTTATAATTTTGTAATAGTGATTATAAACTATTTATGAATTGACATATTATTGGAGGATTAGTGAAAAAAGCAATGATGATTCCGTTTTAAAATTAGCAAAATCTCTTGATGTACCCAAACGCTTAGCAAGTATTCTTGTTGCAAGAGGAATTGAAGATATTCAAACAGCTAATAAGTTTCTTAATCCGAATTTAGAGGATTTATATGATCCATTTTTATTTGAGGAAATGGAAAAAGCAGTTGATAGAATACTTAAAGCAAGGGATAATAAAGAAGTAATTTGGATACACGGAGATTATGATGCTGACGGAACATCCAGTGTAGCAATGCTTACGGATTTTCTTCGAAGCATTGGATGCGTTGTTTTATATTATATCCCTGATAGATTTTCCGAAGGTTTCGGCTTATCAAGTTTGTCCATTAACAAAGCTAAAGAAGCAGGTGCAAGCGTTTTGATTTCTGTCGATGTTGGTATTACAGCTTTTAAGCAAGCAGAATTATGCAAATCGATGGGAATCGATTTAATTATATGCGATCATCACGAAATTAATGAGCGTATCCCTGACGCTTATGCAATTCTTGACCCTTGTCTGCCAGGTTGCCAATATCCTTTCAAAAATCTTTCTGCAAGCGGTGTTGTCTTTAAACTTATTCAAGGCATAGCAAAAAAATTACAACTTGATGATAGATATTTTTCATATCTTGAATTAGTTGCCATTGCTTCAATTTCAGATATGGTACCTCTGGTCGATGAAAATAGAGTACTTGTCCACTATGGGGTGAAGCAACTTAATGAAAATCCAAGACCAGGAATACGCGGTTTGCTATATTGCACAGGCTTAGAGAGAGGAGAAATATTCTCGACTAATATTGTCTACGCAATGGCTCCCTTGATTAATGCAGCGGGAAGATTAGGCGATGCCAATCGTTCGGTTGAAATGCTTATTCAGAAGGATGTAAATTTAGCATTTCGGATTGCACAGGAATTAGAAGAAGAAAATCGAAAACGCCGATTGCTTGACCAACAAGTTTTCGATGAAGCTTTACCAATTGCCGAAGAATATTTGCGATACAATAAACATCGGTCTCTTGTTATTCATAATAGTTCTTGGCATGAGGGCGTTATTGGGATTGTTGCTTCTCGATTGGTTGATAAATATAAAGTTCCTACAATACTTCTTACTAATTATGGGGAGATTTCCAAAGGCTCGGCTCGTAGTATAGACAATTTCGATATTTATGCTGCTCTTAAAGAGTGTAGCGATTTATTACTTGAATATGGCGGGCATAGACATGCAGCTGGCTTAACTTTAAAGGCAGAAAATATTCCCGAATTTCGAGAAAGAATTGATAGTCTTGCACGTGAAAAAATTACTGAAGATATGCTTCATCATGAAATTCTTGTGGACACTGAAATTTCGTTTAATGAGCTTTCCCCTATGCTTATCAATTCACTTAATCGCCTTGCTCCTTTTGGTTATGGCAATGATAAACCGACATTTTTAACTCGTAACGTAAGTTCTATAAATGGATTAAAGTATATTGGCAATAATTCATATAAATTTCGTGCAATGCAGAATAATTTTGTGATTGATGCTATCCTGCCAATGATTGCAAGCAAATCTTCGCTTATCTCAAAATATAAACACTTTTCTATTGTTTATACAATAGAATCCATTGGACAAGGCAATATCAAATTTCCTCAGCTAAATATTAGAGATATTTCCGCAGATTAAGCCAATAATGCCAAATATTTCACCTGATAATTTCTTTCAGCAAACTCTTGATATTTTGGAAAATTCCACATTTAATAATAATGGAAAATTCATTTATATTCTACAATTTTTTGAATATCTCATAAATTCAAAAGCTGAAAGTAGCAAGCAAATTTTCTCATCTTATTATTCTAAATGGATTTATATTTTTGATTTATATAAAATTGATGATTCTTATTTAAATATCTTATTGCATTTTCGCCGAAGAAAGAAAGCAATTGCATCAAATTCTATAATTTTAAACTCCGATGAATTTTTGCAATTTCTTAAATCTGTTTTGCATTCAGCATCCTTAATAATTAATCAAGAAATACCCACAGAACTTGATGGCTATATTAAGGATATTAAAATTATAAATATTAATCCCAAAAATCTACAAAATATTGCTTATCTGCAAGGTGTATTAGTAAAAAAAATACAGACAAATAGCGGCTATGAGTTAAAATGCGTTAATGAGCAAATTGGGAATTTTGATGTGCATTGCTCTTTTAATAATAAAAAAACAATTAATTATCTTTGGCGCAATGCCACAATTGGTTTTGAAAATCTTAATCTATTAGATGAGGGAACAAATTTATATGAATTAAGCAAGGATGGCACAATAATTATCGAACCTGATTATATGTTTGATGCGACAGATATTGCGGAGTGCTATAATCATTATGGTTTTGATATGGTCACATATTTTTCAAAATTAATAATGCAAAAAGGTAATAATCAATATTTGGTGAAAGGGATGATTGTGAATTCACTTTTTGATGAACTAATTGCTTATCCAAATATTGATTTTCAGACGGCATTTACAAAAGCACTACATCAAAGACCTTTAAAGATTCTTCAATTTCTTAATGAGCAATTCATTAATGATTTGAATTTTGAAATGCAATTGCATTTTGAAAATTTAAAAAAAATTATTTCATATTTACCAAATGGCATATATTCTGTTGAGCCTACATTTATATCACCAAAGTATGGTTTACAAGGCAGATTGGATTTGTTTATTGAACAAGTTAGCGATAATAGAAAAGATGTGATAGAATTAAAATCAGGCGGATTTCCAAAAAATCCTATTCAAATTCAAGACGACAACGGCAAAACATTTATCTTGAATGTATGGCAAAATCATTATGCACAAGCAAATTGCTATAATTTATTACTTGATTCTGTTTATAGCAACCGTAATGGGACAAGTGCAATTCTTTATTCATCCGATGTTGGTGGACGGCCTCGAAATGTTCCAAATTTGAAAACATTCAAAAATGAAATAATAAATTTTCGTAATAATTTATTTGCGTTTCAACGTAAAATTGTCAAAGGAGATTTAATGGTTTTTGATATATTCAAAAATTATGAATCAAAAAATCAATTGCTTAGCGATGATATTAAAGAAATTCAATCTGCATATAATTCCCTCGATGAAGTTGAAAAGGAATATGTGAATGGAAATATCAGATTTATATTTCGTGAAGAACTCACTGCAAAGATTGGAAATAATTCACGACGCGAGGGTTATGCATCATTTTGGCGTGAATCAATTGAAAATAAAAAGGACAATTTCTCTGTTATTACACAACTTAAGTTAGATAATGAAAAATCTGATTTTGATAATCAGCACTTAATTTTTCATAGAGAAAACAACGATGAATTATCTTTCCTGCGTTTAGGCGATCCGATTTATTTATATCCAGAAGATTTAGTAAATCCGACAGATAATTATATATTAAAAGGATTTTTGCGAAGACTTGATAATGATGAAATTGAAATAAGCCTGATGAACAAATCATTAAATTCGCAATATTTGCTAAATAATCAAAATTGGATTATTGAAATTGATAATTCCGATACATTAATTAAAAAGCAATTTGTAAATATAACTGAATTTATACAGTCGCCAAAAGCCAGACGTGATTTATTACTGGGACGCGTAGAACCTAAAATATCTAGCAAACTAACGCTTGATATTGATTTTAATGATGATTATATTAAGGAAATTATTCAGAAGGCAATTTCTGCAAATGATTATTTTTTGATACAAGGTCCGCCTGGAACGGGCAAGACCTCAATAATTATTAAGAATCTTGCAAAATATTATTGGGAACAAGCAAATTTGAATGTACTTCTTCTTGCTTATACCAATCGTGCAGTGGATGAAATTTGCGGAGTTTTGACAAATCTGGAAAACCCAATTGATTTTATAAAAATTGCCTCAAAAGAAGCACAAAATTTTCATCAATATTCTTTATCTTATTTAAGTTCAATATATTCTCTGCAAACTTTGAAGGAAAAAATTGAAAATAATCGCTTTTTTGTGTCTACAATTAGTTCAATACAAACCAATCCCGAAATATTTGATATGAAGCATTTTGATATTGTAATAATTGACGAAGCTAGTCAAGTGCTTGAATCTCAAATAATTGGCATATTATCGAAAATTCCAAAATTTATAATGATTGGAGATGAAAAGCAATTGCCAGCAGTCATCCAACAAGAGCAAGAAGAAATAAAAAAAGATTCTCAGTTATTGCAAATAGGGATAAAAAAAATCGGTACTTCAATTTTTTCTCGATTATTAGAAAATGCAAAATCGAATGGATGGGATGATTGCTATATGATGCTGCATAAACAAGCTCGAATGCATAAAGATATACAGGATCTTGCGAATTATTTATTTTATAATCATAAGCTGACTACCCAAGATTGCCTTGATTGGCAAACTCAAGAGTTTTCTCAATATTTTATAAATGCAAAATCAGATTTCCTTAGAAAAATATTTTCCTCACGTTTGATATTTATAAATTCAGAAAAAGAATTTGATTCAAAACGAAATATATCTGAAGCAAAATTTATCAGCAATTTTATCAAAAAAATATTTGATGAAGAATCGGGTATAATTACATCAAAATCAATTGGTGCAATCTCGCCATTTAGATTGCAATGTGCAGAAATTCTGCGTTCAATTCCTCAAAATGTTCGAGAATTAGTAAGTATCGATACAGTAGAGCGGTTTCAGGGATCCGAACGCGATATAATTCTTATTTCTTATGCATCAAATTACAATTTTGAGCTGGAAATGTCGAGCGATATTGAAATAATTGATGATTTTCCTATCGATAGAAAATCGAATGTAGCAATTACTCGCGCCCGAGAACATTTGATTATTCTTGGTTGCCAATCTATTCTGAAGCAATCACCAATCCATTGCAAATTAATAAATTATATTAAAAATAAAGGTTTATATTTTGATTTAAATGAATGGAAATAGGATTAAGAAAGAAAATTGATAAAAATTTGCATATATTTTCAAAAAGTTTCTTAATTTTGTATTCTTAGAATTTAAACGGGGTTGTAGTTCAGCTGGTTAGAACGCCTGCCTGTCACGCAGGAGGTCGAGAGTTCGAGTCTCTTCGGCCCCGCATCACACCAAAAAAATTTTTCCCAAGCTTTTGTATTTCTTTTTTAATTTATGCATAATTTATAATTATGAATAATTCATATCAAGAAAAATTAAATTTTATTATAAATGATTATCAAAGTGGAAGCCGCGAAATTGCTAAAAATATATTCGGTTTTGTTCGGGATTTTATTGATAATGAAAATACTGATAGTTGGCAAAATGAATTAAATCAATATCTTTTAGAAATTGCACTACATAAGAAAACAATGGCAATTATAAAAAATCAAATTTTACAAATTCAAAATTTTCTCTCTATTTGTCATAGTAAATCTGAATTTTTACAAAAATTGCAAAATTTTGAAATTGATTTTCAAGATTCAATTAATAAAATTATTAAGAATCTTCAATTGGAGATATTCAATCAAAATGATAAAAATAAAATTATAACTTGTTCATATAGCAGCACAATTCGAGATGTATTATTGCATTTTTCAAATATTTGCAGAATTGATATTTATTTGATTAAATCATTATTTAAAAATAAGAATGTTGCAGAAAAATACATAAATGATTTTGTCAATAGTCCGATTAAAGTTCATACTCTTGAGTTAAGTAATATTGAATCTATTATAAGGGAACTTGATTTTGGTATGATTGGTTCAGATGCAGTAGTGACAGATAAATACATTATCAATGGATTTCCATCGTTATTGCTTGCAAAAGAATTAAAAAAAGTCAATTTACCGTTTTATGTAGTTTCTGAAAAATTGAAATTCACTAATGAAATTGAAATAGAAGATGGATTTGATAAAATACCCATAAATTTAATTACAAAAATCATCACAGATTAATATGGAAGAAAATCAAAATAATATACCAACGCGAGAGGAAGCCTGGGCTTTGCTTCTCGAATATAATCAAAATCAATCATTAATCAATCATGCATTATCTGTAGAGGCGGTAATGCGGCATTTTGCGCGATTGAATAATGAGGATGAAGAAAAATGGGGTATAATTGGATTGGTGCACGATTTAGATTATGAAAAATATCCCGACCAACACTGCACAATGACTAAAAAAATCCTTGAAGAGCATAATTGGAATAGCGATTGGATCCGCGCAATTCTATCGCATGCTTATGGATTTACTACTGATATTGAACCACAGACACAACTGGAAAAAACTCTTTATGCAATTGATGAGCTTACAGGATTGATTACTGCTGTAGCTTTGGTGAGACCCTCAAAAAAGCTTGCCGATGTAGAAGGGAAATCGGTCAAAAAGAAATGGAAGGAAAAGCAATTTGCAAGCGGTGTAAATAGAGAAGTTATTCAAGCAGGGGCTGAAAAGCTTGGCGTTCCATTGGAGGATCTTATCGCAGAAACAATAAAAGGAATGCAAGAAATTGCTGAAATTATTGGATTATAAAAATAGCTTTTTTCTTAAATAAAATTTAAGGGGGATTAATTTAAAAATTGGATTTCTGCAGATTTTGTGCGGAAGAGGGGACTTGAACCCCTATGCCTTTTGAGCACCACCCCCTCAAGATGGCGTGTCTGCCAATTTCACCACTTCCGCAAATTTGAAGAATACAAAATTACAAAAAATATTTTGTTCTTCTTGTAGCACATAGGGGAATCGAACCCCTATTTTAACCTTGAGAGGGTTACGTCCTAACCGTTAGACGAATGCGCCATTTAATTTTCACAAAATTACATAATTTCCGTAAATTTTCGTAATTTGATAAAATTTCAATTATAAAACAAGCAAAAAATGACCTTGCCAAATCATTGGACAGATGAGGAATTTTTTATATTATATTTAAATAAGCATTTGCAAGCACATCAAATTCGCAATATTATAGATAGATATGATTCATTATCAAAATTTCTAGATAATACTGCATTAAATTCATTTATAAATGATGCAAATCTTTTTGATTCATTAGACCAGAACGAAAAAATAAAAGATGTTATTCCAAAATTTATTGAGAAGTGCCAAAAGCTTAACATTCAAATGATAACATATTGGGATAATCAATACCCTGAATTATTAAGAAATATCAGTTCGCCACCAATTCTATTCTATATTAAAGGAAATTTAGATTTAGAAAATAAAAAATGTATTGCCGTAGTTGGCACTCGCAGGCATACAACTTATGGCAAACTGACTGCTGAACGATTTGTTTCATATTTTGCAGAACGAGACGTAGCAATTGTAAGCGGGCTTGCTTATGGAATTGATACAATTGCTCATAAGGCAACATTGGAACGTAAAGGCAAAACAATTGCTGTTGTTGCGTCGGGGTTAGACAAGATTGGACCGCAATTAGCAAAAGATTTATCAAATAAAATAATAGATGAAGGCGGCGCAATAATTAGCGAATATTTACCAGGGACATCAGCTAAGCCAGGGTACTTCCCTCAACGAAATAGAATAATCAGCGGGTTGTGCAGTGCTACATTGGTAATTGAAAGTGGGATTAAAGGTGGGTCGCTTATCACAGCTCAATATGCACTTGAAGAGGGCCGCGAGGTTTTTGCAGTTCCTGGAAATATTACTTCTGAAAAAAGTCAAGGGACAAATTTTTTAATTAAAAATAATTCAGCAACTCCTGCACTCAGTCCCGAGCAAATGTTTAAGGATCTTGGCTGGGATAAATTTATTTTTAAAGAAAATGGAGAAAATTCATTGAAATTTGATAATGATTTAGAGCAAAAAATTTTTGATGCGTTATCTTTTGAACCTATTCAAATCGATGAATTGAGCGACAAACTCAATATGGAAATGTCTCAACTGCTTGTTAGTTTGCTAAACCTTGAATTTAAGGGATATATCAAGGAACTTGCGGGCAAAAATTATATTAGAAATTATTAATTAATTGTAAGTTATGGCATATATAATTTATAATCAATCTTTTAAGGACATTTATTCTAATAGAATAAATGATTTTTGCAATTTTGAGCAAATTATCGATGAATATGTTCGAAAGGATTTATTAGAAAATTTAACTATAATTTTGCCAACTCAAAGAATTATAAAATACTTACAATTTCAATTAGTAAATAAATATTTCGATAATCATAAAAAACCATTAAGCAATTATAATATATACAACTTAGAAGATTTTACCAATTTATTATTTAAGCAAATTTTTCAAATTTCAAAAAGTCAAGAAATATCGGATGCCTTAAGGCTAATTATTTTTGAAGAAGCATATTCAAAAGCAAATTTAGAATTTTTTAATCAGCAAAATAATCGCGCTAAATATGAAATTATTAGAAGATTGAATGAGCTTGTCTATGGTATTCGAGAAGATGGATTTGATAAGATCCAGGCAGAAAATGACTTACAATTGATTGCGGCTGGTCAATACCCTGAAAATCTGGAAGGAAAGAAATATTCAGATATATTAAGAATTCTTATTGAGTATGAAAATATACTAAGCGATATATTATTTGATAAACCTGCGAAACTTCAAAAATTATTAAATTTTTTAAGATCTTTATCAGAAAAAGAATTTTTGGAATTTTACGGTAAGCTATTCAAAAATCAATTAGTCTTAGCTTATGGATTTAGCGAATTTAAAATGCCTGAGGTAGAACTACTCTCATTATTTGCAAAAGTAAATACACCATTTGCATTAGTTTTAGATTTTTCACACGATAATGGTCCCTTATTCGGCAATTTTTTTGAATATATTGAGCAATTTGAAAATAATGGTTTTGAAGTATATTCCGATGATAAGATATTTGAGGAGAGCGAGCAATATTTATCAATGGAGGGATATGATAATTATTTTTTTAGAAAGCATTTATTCCATTTTGATAATAAAGAAATAATTCACTTACAAAAACCTATAAAAATAATTGAGGCACAAAATCAAAAAGATGAAGTATCGAAAATTGCAAAACTTATTAAATATTTAAATATAAAAAAAGGTATTGCTTTAAAAGACATAGCAGTCGTATCTCGCAATCCTGGCGATTATTCGGATTATTTCAGGGAAATTTTTAGAATAGAACAAATTCCTGCAAATATCACAGATAGATATAGATTATGGAAATCTCCAATTGTAAATAAGATATATGCATTCATTGAGTTTGCTCTAAATGGATATAAGATTAGTACATTAAAGAGATTATTTAATAATACTTCAATTGATTTTGATTTCAAAGTTGATATTGATAACTTAGTTTATCTTGCTAATGAGTTTCGTATCCAACCGCGATTTTATCCTGTAACATCAGAATATTGGATTAAAACATTGGAGTCATTCAAAAGCTTTTATCAAAATTCAAAAAACACCTTAACTGATGAGATAGATAAGTACAGATTAGGGAAACTTATCGCAAATATCGAGCGCGGAATAAATGACATTAAAACAATAGATAACAATTTGAAAATTGTCAGTGAAAAGATGTCAGGAAGAGAATTTCGAACCTTTATAATCAGAGATATTATTTTGAAATTCAATTTTAATGAAAACTTACGGCAGAAAGTAAAGAAAGTACTTGAAATTAATACAGGTTTTCATAATAATTTAAGCGAGGATATAGAAAAAGAAGCAAAAGGCTTAATGAAATTCATTGACGTTGTAAATGATATTGCATATTTATATGAAGCACATTCAAATGAAAAATTTACATTGAAAGAATGGTATGAAAGATTGAAAATTGGTGTTTACAATGAACGGTATCAGATTTCTGAAAAAATGAACAATAGCGTTGATATAACATCCATAGAGCAAATAAGATATTTGCCATATAAAGTAAAAATATTATGCGGAGCTTCTGAAGGTGTATTTCCTACTGCTTATGCACCCGAGAAATTATTCGGTAAAGAGTTGCCAGATGCAAAGCAAAAGCACATTCGAGCAGAACGTGTGCTATTTTACCAATTTCTTTCTTCATCGAATTTTCTTTTTAATAATAATCTGGATAACGAAATATATATATTTTATCCACGGACTGTCCAGGGTTATCAAACACCCGCTTCTCCATTTATCGATAGCCTGAAAAATATTGTGCACTTTGACGATGAGAGTATAATAAATTTGGAAAAGTCAAATCAACAATTTTCTATTATTACAAATGAATCTGAGCTTTTTGATTATCTTGGAATGCAAGATTATACAAAGGACCAAGCTGACATTCAAGCATCTGATAATCAAATACAAAATATTATTAACAACTATATTCAAATTCATAACATTACAGATGAACTGAATTATCATAAACATATTAAACCAATTAATGTAGATGAGTTGCTCAATGTAAATATTGAAAAAAATCTGATTGATACTCAATTCAATGACAAATCTTACTCAATTTCGGAACTCGAGACTTATGCAAAATGTCCATATCTATATTTTACAAAATACTTCCTTAATATTAAAGAGGCTCGGAAAAGGGAATTAACCCTCGAGCCGATTGAAATAGGTAGCTTTTTGCACAAAATTTTATATGAATTTTATCAAGAATTAATTAATAATAATATTTCCACTGAAATAATGAGAGTAAATAATAATAAAGGAGCAACATTAGAATTAAAATATGTCAATCTAAAACCTGAATTCATAACAACTTATAAAGATATTCTTCTCAAAATTGCTCAAAAAAATCTTGATATGCCTATCAAAGATTATCAAATTTTGAATTATCAAATACAGCAATTAACTGATTTTTCTTTTGCTCGAAATCTATTATATCGTTGGTTGAAGACCGAGGTGTATCAAAAAGATTGGTCATTCTTTCCAGCTTTCTTTGAACAACATTTTGAGGCTGAATTAGTTTCTGCGGAAAATTCATATAATATTTTTGATTCTTCTCAAACTAAGCAAAGCATAAAAGTAAATGGCAAAATCGATAGGATTGAGGTTAATTATGTGGATGATATGCTTGAATTTGGTGTAGGCGATTATAAACTATCGTCTTCTTCAATACCAAAGGAAACAGATATTTATAATTTGTATGTTTCTTTTCAAATGCCCATATATATGCTCGGATTTCAGGAATATATTAACGAAACAGCGGGGATTAAAGCAATTCCCGTATTTGGAGTTTATTATTTACTTAATCCAACAAGCAAGAAAAATAATGCTTTTACATTTGTATTGGCAAATTATGATTTGTTACCTACTCTAAATATTACCAAAAAATCTCATAAAATTGAAGTCGGACAAATAGAACTGCTTAAAAATTCACTTGAAGCGGCAATTTCAATAAAAAATAATATAACAAATGGGAATTTTAAAGTCGAGCCGTATGATGAGGACAAAATTTGTCTCTATTGTAATTATTATTCGATGTGTAGAATTAGATTACTATAATATTTAAATTTATTGTAATTGATAATCGGATAATTCTATATCTAAAATTTTCACTGACTTAACACTCCGAATTTTTAATAAATTTAACAATAATGCATTAAGGCTTGTTGCATCTTTTATTTTTACTTGAAAAGTGCCTTCAAAAGTATTATCAAACGAATTGCTTTCGAGAACAGTACTGATAATATCGGCATTGCCAATAGCTTTTGAAATATCATTAAGCAGTGAAATGCGATCAATACCATTTATAAGCAGGTTTGCTATAAATCCATTATTTAAAATAGCAAAATTATTTTTTTTCACTGGTGTTTGTGTATTTTCCAAAATAGAAGGATTTGAAACCTGAGCTGAATTGCGAAGATAATGATTCAATATTCCAATTGCGTGGAAATCTTTAATATAATCGAGCCAATATGGTGAGTACTGAGGTTCATCTGCAAAAAGGATTTGCACGCTTTCGCCCCCTTCAAGCCTATGTCGATAATCATAAGTATTATTTGAAATTTTTGCACCTATAAAATTTATAGCTGTTTCTCCAGCAACAGCAAAAGCAAAATCCAAAACAGTCGAATTCTGGGGAAGATTTATAACTTTTTGGTCAACTGAATATACAGAAATCTTCTCTGCAAAAACATTATTTTGAATTGAATTCCAAATTTCTGGTATTGCTTCTTCGCCCTTCTCAAAAATCAAATCATACATCCAATCTCCCCATAATTCTAATTCCTTCTCATTGATTTCTAAAAGCTTACTATTCAGAATTTGTTTGGAAATATCGGGTTTTACAAAATTTTCTAGAATGTCATAATTCTCGGAATTCATTATCGTAATATCAAGACTTTCAAGTCCAGGTTTTTTTACCCTTAGCTTGATTGCTTCGAATGAATAATCGCCAATTTTTTGTTTACCCTCACTATGATTGAAAACATTTTCATAGCCAAATTGTTCTATTAGAGCAGATTCTATATGATAAAGTGAATTAATCTCATTTTCAGGAATTGGTATTATACATTCAACATAATCTGTAAGTTCATCAGGATCCTGCAATTGATTTGTCAAATTATAAATCTCATATTCTTTTCTATGGTAAATAACAGGTTGGGGTGGATTTTGATAAATTTTAGAAAGAGCAAGATTAAGATCCTTGGAATAATTATCGATTTGTTCAAGGATAAAAACTTCTTTCGTATCAATCATATTTCTGATTTTTTCATATAGTTCTTCATCAGAAAAATAGTAAAAAGAAGCTTCTTGGAGCAATCTCCCAACATTCATAAAACCCAATCTATAAGCAAAACCCGCATAAAATTTAAGAGTTTCATCAGCAATATCTTTTGCTTTTTGCTTGTCTTGGAAGTAATGAAGGGTCAAAACATTATGTAACCTATCTGCAAGTTTTAGTATGATGACTCTGACATCCTGAATTAAGGTCATAAACAATTTGCGATAAGTTAATGCTTTTTGAATTTTCTTGCGATTTAAGAATTCTTTTACATCTTCAGAAATAGCGTTTCCATATTTAATCTCATAAGTTATAAACTCTTCATTAATATTATCGTGTGAAATTTTCGTGACAGCATCCACAATTCGAGCTAAATCCTCATCATTGAAATATTCTGCTATATCTTGTTTCGAAACGGGTGATTCATCTTTTTGAGTATCCTCAATAACGTCATGGAGAAATGCTGCAACTAAGATTCTTTCATCATAAACTTTAAAATACCTAATCAATAATATGGCTACAGTTAAAGGATGAGTATAATATGGTGTTCCTGATGCTCTGAACTTATTTTGATATTTTTCATAAGCAAAATCATATCCTTTTTTTAAATATTCAAAATTTGCTTCGGGATAATATTTAGCAAGTTCATTTTTGAAAAATAAATAATCTTTTTCCTTATCATATCCAAAACCAAAATCATCATCATACATTAGATCGAAATTTAATTTCTTTTTCGGAACAATATTTTCCATTTTATTAAAATTTATTCATCAATAAAAAATTAAACGAAAGATTAGGTTATTTCTTGTTTAGTATTTTTTTCCGCCACGAATAATATAAAAAGGTAATCGAAAGTGCAAGATCGATCACCAATGCAAGCAGTATTGTGGCCCGATAAGCAGGATAAGATTTTTCTGTAGGTATAGTTGCCCAATCAAGTATCTCAACCTGAGGGACATCTCTTTTCTCCTGTATTGCCTCTTGGAAATATTGTGTTTGTAAATATACAAGAACTTGCTCATAAATCTCTTTTGTTCTTGAAAGATTTGTATATTGCCTTATTAGAGTAGGTACATTTTCTAAGGGTATAGCAAGATTATCATTTCCTGTTATACCACCTTTTTGAATTTTTGAATATATCTCTTGAAGCTTTCTTAAATTTTCTTTCATTATAGCTAAGTTCTGAGAATTTTCAGTATAAATCTTTTGAGCAAGATTATAATCAACTTCTGCTTTTGCTAGATCGACTGCTACTTGATTTGCTTGCTGAAAGATAGCTTTGGTTTGCTCATCGATTTCTAAGACCTTATTTGCACGTTGAAACTTCTCAATTTCGATTTCTACACTATCCAGCTTTGCTGTATAATTTTCTATTTCAGAACCAATAAAATCCTTAGTTAATTTTGAAATTGAATTATTGCGTTGTCTAATGATGTAATCCAAAGCAGTAATTGCAACATTTGGAATTTCTGCTGAAAGCCTTGCAGCTGAATCTTTCGATACTTTTGAAGGTAAAAAATGTGTTCCAAATGAAAATGTTATATAGATAATTCCACTTCTATTTACAACAACATCCATATTTGTGCGATAAAGATCGTAAATTTCACTCTTTTTTAAACCTTTAAAAAATCTTGAGTGATTTAGTTTAAGAGAATCATATACAAATTCAAAAACAGAATAACTTTTCAAAACTTCACTATATACCTGGGAAAGATTTCCACTTCCAAGATTCGAAATTCCCGCAGGTAGATTCATAGTATTAAGTACATTACTTGGGACCATCTGTGAGTTAGTTTGTTTTGGAGGCAAAATTGAGGATATTGTCGTATATTTATAAGGAGCAATTAAGAGATATAAACCAATCAATAATATAAAAACAATAAAGAAGATACCTACATTTTTTCTTGTCTTATAATCGATTTCATAGTATCTTTTAACAAAATCTAAGTTTTTTAATGAATTTAATTTCATTTAATCCTCACTAAAGTTATGACTATACCCGCAATTGTCATTAGCTGAGATACAGTAGCAACCACTTGAGTAAATACTTCTGTAAATGATACTTCCTTCTGTGGGGGTACCAGGATCACATCACCAGGCTCAAGTTTATAATTTTTATCTTTTGCCAAAAATATTTCACCTTTGGATTTTGCTATAAAAGTTTCATTAATATCAGCACGGTAACCAAATCCACCCGCTTGATTTATATAATCCATATACGTCCAATTGGGATTAAATACTATATTTCCAGGATTATTTACGCGACCTTGAACGTTAATATAATTTTTCTTTGTGGGAACAATGATTGAATCTTTATTATATAATGTGATATTTTGGTCACTACTTTCATCAGAAATAGCTTTTCTGAGATCTATTGACATAACACCTCTCTTCTCACGAACACGGGATTGGTAATATCTTGATTCAAATTGAGACATTTCCGTGTATGGAATTCGAGATAATCTCTCCATTTCTAAATCAGGTTTCAATGATTCTTGCTGCCTGATAAATTCTATATCCTCGATAGATGCATTTTCAGTAAATCCACCACATCTTTTAATTAAATCAGCAACTTTATCCTTAGTTTCGACAATTGCATATTTTCCTGGATATTTTACCTCTCCACTGATAATAACATACTGATCTTTATTCCAATTTGGAATAATACGCACATAAACTCTATCACCAACTTGAAGTGGAATATCCCCTGGTAGATTTTCCCTTGTTTTAAGAATATCTCGCCAACTATTTAAATTTAAATAAAATCGATTAATTGTTTTCCCATCAGCATCAAAACGAGCGATTTCAACAGAATCTAGGAATGAAGATGCAAGAAAACCTTGCCCAAAGCGTACCAGTGTTGAAAGTGAATCTCCGGGGACATATTCAAATTCAGCAGGCATACCTACTTCACCATAAATACCCATTTTCTGCTTCTCACTCAAAGGTGGAACTATTATTTGATCTCCACCATCGACATAAGGATTCGCAGACTTATCTCCTACTAAGAAAAATTTAAGTAAATCAACCGAATAGACACTCGAATCTCGTATCAATGAGATATTACGCATACCCCCATCTTTTGCAATTCCTCCGGCTCGCTCAATTACTTCCGAAACCCTATCTAATGGAGATGCTGGAACACTTAATGACTTTAATACAGAACCACTTACAATAACTTTAAATTGTCTAATTTGAGAAAGTTGTACTCCAATATCCTCAGTTTTATAGACTTTTCTTAATTTTTCATTTATTTTCTTATAAGCATTAACTAATGTATCTCTTTTAAGTTGAACAATTCCTGTATTAGGGATTAATAAGGAACCTTCGGGCGAAACCTTAAGACGAAGCAATATTGGTTCGTTTGTCAAAATTGAAATCTCAAATTCATCACCAGGACCAACTATGTAGTCACTAGGATTAATTGGTTTTTCAGGCACTATATTTGTTTGCATTGCTAATTTCTGAGCACTCTCGAAAGCTGCTGTATCGATTTTCATTCGGAAAAATGTTCCGTTCATTTCTGTCTTTGTTAATTGTCCTTTCACAAAAGAAAAGGGGACAACTAAAAGAATAATTAATTGATATGCTAATAACCTTCTCACAATTTATATTATTTATATTAGTCTATATTTTCAAAATTTGCAAATTAACATATTTTTAAATTTTATCAATAGAGAGAGATTTGTATACTTTCTTATTCCCTGTTTAAATATAATATACATATATAATATGATTGAAAAAGAACTTCTTGATTTATCTATTTATGCAGCAATCAAAAGTGGCGATATTTTAAAAGATGGATTTGGCACAAGCTATGCTGTTCATTCAAAAGAAGGCAGACATAACCTTGTCACTGAATTTGATATCAAAAGCGAACAAAGTATAATTGAATTTTTAAAAAAAGAATTACCACAGTCAGATTTTCTTGCTGAAGAAAGTGGTGTTAGCAGTTCTATCGGTGGCCAATCTATTAAATGGGTAATAGATCCTCTGGATGGAACGGTAAATTTTGCCCATAATATTCCAATATTTTCTATAAGTATTGCCGCTTTAGTTAATAATGAAATAAGTGTAGGTGTAATTTATAATCCTATGAATGGAGAACTTTTTAAAGCTATGAAGGGAAATGGTGCTTATTTCAAAAATGACAAAATCCAAGTGAGCAAAACTCAATTATTATTAGATTCTTTTCTTGTTACAGGCTTTCCATATCGGGCAGGTGCTGCAAGTAACAAAAGTGCTGAACTTTTTATCAAGGTTGTTCAAGATGGTATTCCAATCAGGCGACTTGGTTCGGCAGCACTAGATTTAGCTTATGTTGCAGCGGGCAGATTTGATGGGTTTTGGGAAATGGAACTACGCCCCTGGGATGTTGCAGCTGGAACCCTTATCGTTCAAGAAGCGGGTGGATTAGTTTCTCAATTCAACGGCTCACCCTATAATTTAGGGGATGGAACAATATTAGCAACAAATGGCTTGATTCACAATGAAGTATCAAACTTTTTAATTAATCATTATGAAAATTAAAATCCATTATTATTCAGGAGCGGGAAATCTTTTTTCTGTGATTGATAATCGAAAGTCTATAATTTCTCAGGAAAGATTACCAAACTTTGCAAAATTGGTTTGCTCGAAATTTGCTCGTGACGCAATTAAAACCGAAGGTTTGATTGCAATTGAAAATTCCTCTAATTATCCCTTCAAGGTACAATTTTTCAATCCTGACGGCTCATCGGGTATGATGTGTGGAAATGGAGCAAGATGCGCAATTGCTTTTGCTCGTTCAATTGGTTTGCTTAATAATATTGCGTTTTTAGAGACATTCCACTTTCAATTAGCTGATACTCTTTATTCTGCAAGAATATTAGAAAATTCTTATCAAGTAGATTTTGATTTTCCTAAGCAAATAAGAAATGATCTAATTATCAATATAAATAATAATCATAAAATCAATGCAGATTTTATTGATATTGGCACACCTCATCTTTTGATCAATTATAATCAATTGAATTATCAGAATACTGATTTTGATGAATTGGATTTGATTTCCTTCGCTAAACCAATTAGGTATAATACTGATTTATTTCCCAATGGTACAAATGTTAGTATTTATAAAATCGAAATGGATAATTTGGTTAAATTGCGAACTTATGAAAGAGGAGTTGAAGCGGAAACAGGTGCCTGCGGAACAGCAAGCGTTTCACTTGGATATTTGCTTTTTTCAAAAAGACTTTGTAATGATCCTCTAACCATTATTCCAACAAGTCAAATTCCCCTTTTTATTCATCATTCTGAAAAGAAAATTATATTAGAAGGACCCGCTGAGGAAATCGGTGAGAAAGAAATTGAATTTTTTGGAGATTAAATGAACTATAATAAACAATTTTATTTTGATGAAATCAAGAACGTTTTTCCTAGGATTATTGAATATCGTCACACAATTCATAAAAATCCTGAATTAAGTTTTCAAGAGATTAATACCACAAAATATATTCAGCAGATTCTTAATTCTCTTGGTATCGGAAACAAAACAATTTTAAAATCACAGCCAAACAAAACTAATAATGATATTGGAGTACTTGCAAAAATCGGCAATGGATCTCATTGCATTGCCCTACGTGCTGATATTGATGCGCTACCTATATATGAAGAAACAAATGCAACATTTTGTTCACAAAATGATGGAGTGATGCATGCGTGCGGACACGATATGCATACTGCAATGATGCTAGGTGCTGCTGAAATTCTCAAAAAATATGAAAATAAGTTGCAAAATTGTGTTTATTTAATTTTTCAACCTGGAGAAGAACTACTTCCTGGTGGTGCTAAATTATTTATACATTCAAATATTTTTTCGCAATTGAATTTGGAAGCTATTTTTGGGCAACACATTAATCCAGAATTAGAAATTGGAAAAATAGCATTATGCTCTGGTCCAATGATGGCATCAACCGACGAACTTCATATAACAATTTCGGGCAAAGGTGGTCACGGCGCTCAACCTCATTTAAGCAATGATGTTGTGCTTGCGGCATCTAGCTTGGTAATAAATTTTCAATCAATTATCACAAAATTTCGTAATCCTCTCGAGCCTGCTGTTTTATCTATCACCTCTATTCAAACGGGTAATTCTACTAATGTTTTTCCAAATGAAGCTAAATTACTTGGAACTTTGCGTACATATAATCAATATTTGAGGCAAAAATTACTCGAAAAAATTAAAGAAAATGCGGAACTTTGTGCAAAACAGTTCGATTGCGAAGTAGTTGTAAATATAGTAAATGGTTATCCACCATTAGTTAATGATAATGAAAAATCCGAATTTATAATAAATTTAGGTAAGCAACTTTTTTCAAACTCTCAAGTTGAAATTGCCGAACCAAAGATGTGGGCAGAAGATTTTGCTTATTATACAGAAATTCTCCCTTCTGCATTCTGGTTTTTAGGAACAAAAGAAAATAATGAAAAGGAAATTTACCCTCTACATAGTTCAAAGCTGCTTCCAACAGACGAATCTATGTTTTATGGCACGGCAATGCTCGTTGCAACAGCATTAGAATATTAATGGAATAATCCAGTAAATTGAGTAAATATTAATAAATGGATCATATTTAAGGATAGAGCCTCTGCACTTTCCATTCACCATCAATTAGTTTATATAAAAATCTATCGTGCAATCGACTGGGTCTGCCTTGCCAGAATTCGAACGAAAATGGACGTACTCTATATCCTCCCCAATATGGTGGCAATGGCACATCATTTGGATTTGGATATTTTGCCATCAATTTAGCTACTTCACGGATTAATTTAAATCTGCTCGAAAGCGGTTGGCTTTGCTGTGATGCCCAAGATCCTAATTTACTTGTATATGGCCGTGTTTTGAAATAATCATAAGATTCTTGCTCGGAAATTTTCTCGACTGTGCCTTCTATTCTAATTTGTTTTTCAAGATCGTCCCAGAAAAATAACATTGCTACATTTGGATTTTCATCAATTTCTCTTCCTTTCCTACTTTGATAATTTGAAAAAAATACAAATCCATTTTCACCATAGCTTTTTAATAAAACAACTCTCGAAGATGGTTTGCCATCTATTGTGGATGTCGATAAAATAAAAGCATTAGGGTCTACAATATTTGCATTTTTTGCTAATTCAAACCATTTTGTAAATAATTCATAAGGTTTTGCTGTTAAGCTTTGCTCATCGAGTTTTGATTTCTGATAATCGCGGTGTTGGTCTTCGATAAATTTCATTTACTGTCTAATTAAAATACAAAATTAAGCAATATTGAAATTCTCGAAAAATTATAATATAATTAGAAAATATTATGAAATTTTTATGAAATTTTTATGAAATTTAAAATTTATAACTAATACCAACTTTGAATGTCTCAAAGACATAAGGTGCTTGAGAATTAAATGGCCAGTTCATATTTTTGCGTCGTAATTCATATAATCCATAAGATAGTCCATTTTTTAATGCAAAGCTGATAATTGGTGTTGCCCACGGGGAATACTTTCGTACACTGTTCACAAATTCATCTATCATTCCTTGAGCAGCAGCTTCAATCATATCGCTAACTACCCACTCCCAGAAAATATGTACGGGAAACACATCCATTCGCTCATATCCAGCAGATAAACCGATATGATTGAATAATTCAAATTCAATTCCTCCTGAAAATCCCTCACCAAATTTGAGCTTATCATTTAATTCCATTAATTGTTGGGGGTAAACCACTTTATCAGTCGAATCAATTCCAGTAATTTTAAAATTCATAAACGACCAATTGTACCCATCACTATGTGTTAAATTGATTTTGAAAGCCTGGCCAAAATTCCATCCATAATCTTTGCTCTTATTGTAGCCAAAGTTCCAGGTTTGTGCTGAAATTAGCTTAGTTTCGTTCTTTAAATCAATTACATCATTTGAAAGGTTTTTAAGGGAAATGTACTTATTTTTTGTGCGAATAAGATTTGTATTTGGATATTGCTTGCGGTCTGAATATCCTAGGAGTAATTGAATATCAGCTGATTGATTAATGTCGGGATTCAACTCTTTATTATCTATATTTACTGGTCCGACAAATAACGAAATAAAAGGCTTGTCTTTATAAATTGTGTATTTCCCTTGCTTTTCAATTCGATGAGTATATTTTTTTAGTAATGGTTTAACAATAGTAGTCATTAAATCATTTATTCCATAATCATTATCTTCGTCAATATCTGTTTCTTTTGTTTGAGTCGTATCATTTTGATTTGCTAATGAATCGAGTTTGATTTGCGTTGTATCCTGTATTTGTTGAATTTGTTCTTGGGCATTTGCATAAAATTGATACCCAAAAAAGATAGATATTATAAAAACACTAAATAAAGTGAATTTTTTCATTTTATATCCAATTTTTTAAAATTAAATACGAAAAAATTTCGGAAAAGTAACAATCTACCTAATATTTATTCTGTTTCCTCTTCCGCAGGGGTAGCTTCTTCTTCTAAAATATAATTATCGTGTATAATTAAAGTATTTGGCAATGCTTGAATAAGAGATTGAATTGTTGAAAATGGAATTTTATTTCCCGAGATATTTAAGACTTTCAATTTCTTCATATTTGTTATTGATAATGGCAATTCTTTTAGCGAATTGTTTTGCAAGAGCAAATACTCAAGATGTGGCATATTTTGAGCAAAATCCCCATCGATTTGCTTTATTTTATTATTTGATAAATCCAGCATTGTGAGGTTTGAAAATTGATTAACTTGAAATTCTTTTAAATTATTATTCGATAAAATGATTGTTTTCAAATTTTTATATGTTGTAAATTGATTTGGAAATTCTCTCAATTTGCAATTATTGCAAGAAAAGCTTTCCATATTTTGAGGCAAAAATGAGGGAATTTGCTTTAATTTTTGATTATCAAGTGACACTACTTTTGTATTGCCTGATAGAATATTTAAACTATTTTCAAGAGCAGTTGAATGCTCAAGCAATTCTTCTAATGCATCTTGCGACCCGCCTTTCATATTTATTAATTTCTTATATTTTTTTAATGCCTGATTGAAGGAAAACTTTGCCATTTCTGCATTATTTAATTTCATATAATAATTGCCATAAGCTTCATCAATTGCAGCACTCCAATATTGTTCCTCCCAGGAATTTGCTTTTCCAAGCAATTCCCGGGCTTTATTCAAGCTCGCATCAGCTTTTTCAAAATTGTCATTTTGTAAATATGTATTTGCCAACTTTACAAATCTGCTTGCTTCCGCAGTATTCCCAGCATATAAATTGATAAATCCAAGAAAAACAACGCAAAATATTATTATTATCTTTTTCATTTTAATCTCGTTTAACAAAATTAATATATTCTTACTAAATCGAATTTCAATCCTGCATAAATAGTTGGTACCCATTCTCTGCCCATCGTCAACTCTCCAATTACAATTGGATCAGCATATTTATTAAAGGTTGTTCCAATAATTACACCGAAAGGCAAAGTTTTGCTAAAATTATAAAAATCAAATTCCAATTTTATTAAATCACCATTAATAGAATTTTGGTCAGAGTTAATTGTGTTTTGTACAAGATAACCACCACCAAATTTAAATGTCCATGAAAAATCCTTTATTTCTAATACTTTTGAAAGATTTAATTCAAAATCTAAACCGAAATTCCAAACATTATTATAATATGTGTTTTCTACTGAAGAAGCATTGGATGGATTTGTTACTTTTGCAGTTAGGTACTGATATTTGCCCCACAGTGAAATAATAGTCGTATTGTCCCATAATTTTACTAAGCTTAAATTAACCATAACTCCAGGCGAAACAGGAGTCGAAAGGTTATTATTAGAAAAAAAGAATTGCTCAAGAACAGGAGATGTAGTTAAAAGAAATGCTGGATAGATCCTTTCATTTTTTGCATACTGCATTTTTGTTTCATAAAATTGCTTATCAAGTTCAGCAATTTTTTGTAGATAAGCTTTCTCAATTTCATTCATTTTTTGCCTGAGCTCTTGATTATTTTCCTTTAGGAATTCATTTGTTTCTACAATCTGACTTATACCCGTTGTATCAAGAGATAATTTCACAATTTGATTATTCAATTTTTCTATTGCTGCTTTGGAATTTGCAAGTTCATTATCAATTTGAGAATATTGAAGCAATTGAACCTGATTGTATAGATTTTTAGCAATTTTATAATATTTGGAAATTGTCTTTGCATCCAAATCGCTGATATTATCATAAGTCAATTGTGGTATTGTTTGATTTGGCTTTTGCTTATATAAGATTATTTGAGTTTCAAGCATTTTCGCAGAGAGATAATAATCCATCAATTTACTAAAATAGATATTTTCGTCATCTGTATAAGCATCAAGATCTGCAGGAAGTTGAGGCACTTGCACTATTGGTTCAATTGCCTTCAACTGTATTGTGCAGAAAATTAGCATAAGAAGCAAAATAATCTTCTTCATTTTGTGCCTATTATTTTTTCAAATAAAATCAATAAGTATGCCAAAATCAATAAAATAAAAAATCTCCTTCTCTTGCAAAAGAAAAGGAGATTTTGGAAATTATTAATAGTATAAATTAATATTTATCTCGCAATCATCATTGGCAATGTTTTAGTTTGATTGCCGCAGGTTAGCGAATAAAAGTATAAGCCAGGTGTTAGATTTGAAGCGTCAAAATCAGTATTATATACCCCTGGAGTTAGTGTCTCATTCACAAGTGTGGCAACTATCTCGCCTAATTGATTATAAACTTTCAATGTCACAAAAGCTGTTGTATTGGTCGAGAATCCAATTTTTGTTGTTGTATTTGCAGGATTTGGTGCATTTTGTTGCAAGTCAAATGTATTGGAGATTTCCTCAGTTTTATTAACCGAGCTGTATTCACCTGTGAATCGACCATAAACATGAAATCTATAATTTTTGCGAAACATAGTATCAATTCCTGGATATTCCTTGCGGAATTGTGTAGGATTTTCTCGTATTATCCGAAATTGAGATAATAAAACTAATGAATCATTATTATCAGGCAGGTGCTTGATAACTCCTGCTAATGCATGAGCATAAGGTAAATACCATTCCCAAGCGCCAATCAATCCTACAAAATCATCTAAATCTGCAATGTCATCTTTAAAAATAGTCAATAACATTGGTTGCGTTATATCAAAGGTTTGTTCTGAAGTATAAGAACTTATTGGTACAACTGTAGGTTTAATAGAAAAATACCCATTTCCTTCATCCTTTATTTGACTATTTAAAAAATTTGCATCCATAGTAAATACATCAGAAATTTGATTAAACTTTTCTTGCCAAGATAAAGCAAAAGTGAATGGATTGAATGCATCTGTTCCTAACCCAGGTATATTATCATTGAATGGTATTATTGTAAAATAAAAAATATGTTTAACGGGTTTAGCGGGAGTTGGGTAGAGCCAAAATACAACTGAATCAATTGTTACCGTCCCACTTTGGAACCCAGGAACAAAATATTTCATTGAAGGGATAAGTTGGAAAAACCCATTCAGTTTATAAATTGGGTTATGATTTTCATCAACAACATTTTGAGGAATATAGGTATCACCAATATTTATTACTGAATCAGGATGTACTTTAGAATGATATATACGTGCTGTATCATCTGCATTTGGGTCATCGGGAAGAGGATGATTTCTTGTAGAAAATGCAAAAAATGCATTTTGATAAGGTTCATATAAGAAAAAAGATGGGGTTAATTGTGAAGTATTTCCACCATCTTTTAATGGTAAATTGCTCAATTGAGCTGCATTTGGAGCTATGGTGACTGCCTCATAGCTGCCTGTTGTTGGATTTACACCTAATTTAAAACTTTGCTGAACGTATTGAGTTTCAGCATGAATAATAGATGCTGAGAACAATATCACACATAAATAAACTAATTTTTTCATAATATTTCCTTTTATAATTATAATTTTGTTATTATTTTTCTTTTTTAAAACGTTTTAATATAAAGTATACGTTTTTAAATTTTCAAAAATTACAAATTAATGAACTTTTAACAAATAACAAACAACAAATAAATGGAGTTTATCGAACACATAATCCTCTATATGCAAACCGTGCCAGGTATTTATGTCGTTTTAATAGCTTGTTTTTTTGCCTTTATTGAAAATATTGTTCCTCCAATGCCAAGCGATGTGATATTAATATTTGCCGCAACATTTATTGCATTTGGTTCTGTTAGATTTGTGCCACTACTGATTTCCACAACAATTTGCTCTGCAAGTGGATTTACAACAATGTATTTTATTGGAAGCGGTATCGATAGAAAGGTACTTGATGAAGGAAAAATAAAATTTATTACGCCAAATGCATTACAAAAAGTAGATAAATGGTTCGATAAATGGGGCTATGCTGTAATTGTAGCAAATCGATTTTTAAGTGGCACCCGTGCTGTCATTTCATTTTTTGCGGGAATGACACATTTGAAATTTCACATAACTCTCCCGCTTGCTGCTGTAAGCTCATTTGTTTGGAATTTCATATTAATTTATTTAGGATATAAATTTGGAGAAAATTGGAGAAGTGCGTGGGGATATGTGCAAAAATATAATGAATTTGTTTTTATTTTAATTGCATTATTTGTAATATTTGTAGTTATTAGAATTTTTATTAGAAGGAAAAAGAGTGTAAAAGATACAATAGAGTGATTTGTGGGTTGAGCGGGGATGCTTCTGCCACATATTTATTTTCCTTATTTTTGAATTTTTTAAGTACATTATGAATGATAAGAAGCTTTTTGTGTTTTCATCACCGAGTGGAGGGGGAAAATCTACCATTGTTCGTGCTGTTCTCGATGAATATAAATGCTTTATATTGAGTGTATCAGCAACTACTCGCAAACCAAGAGAAAATGAAATTGATGGTCTACATTATTATTTTGTAAGCCGCGAAAAATTTGAAGGGATGATAAAAAATGATGAGCTAATTGAATATGAAGAAATTTTTGGCAATTATTACGGTACCCCAAAAAGCGAAGTCGAAAAAGTGCGAGATAATAATAAGTGCCTTATATTTGATGTTGATGTCAAGGGAGCACTCTCGATAAAAAAATTATATCCCGGGGATTCTTGCCTTATTTTTATTGCTCCCCCATCAATTGAAGAATTAAGAAAGAGACTTACATTAAGACATTCAGAGGACGAAAAAGAAATACAGAAGCGATTAGAAAGGGCAAATTATGAATTAAGCTTTAAAGACAAATTCGATTATGTAGTTATAAATGATGATTTGCAAAAATCAATTGCACAAGTTAAAGAAATACTTAAAAAGAATGCACAATGCTTGAATTATTTAGTGGATTGATGGATTGCGTTGCAATTTGCAACTTTTAAATAAATTGAATTGGGAAATTTTGCTTTTAATTCCGCAAAATATTTATTTGCCTCTTGAGTATTTTTTAATAAGCAATCAATTTGCCCAAGGCGAACAATAACACGTTCCATCACACTTGCAGGAATATCATGGTCAATATAAAGTGCTTCAAGAGTCAATTTAGCATCAATTACTTTATTATTTACAATTTTGCACTCGCATTCATAAAATTTTGCTTCAAAATATAAAGAATCGGTTGGCAGAAATGTTTCAGCAATAGAACTAAATTTCCCACAACATTCCTGGAATTTTTGATTATCAAATTCCTGCAGTGCAGTTTCAAAAATTGCAATTGCAATTTGCCGGGAATGTTCTGCTTGCGTATCATTCATTTGAATTGCATTTGGATCTCTGGATGCAATCAGCACAGGCAAGTCAATCATATTTGTATCTTTAAAGCGGGACGTATTTTTTTTGGGATTAGCAAATTGAGCTTGTTTATTATCCTTTGAATTTGGCAAATTTATAGAAGTATCATTATTAGTAAATTGTATTGTGTTTTTTGGTAATGTCGTTTTATAAGTTGGAGCATGCATAGAAGAACACCCTGATAGGGTAGCAAAAGCAAGGATAATATATGCAAATCGAAAATTCATACTATTTTATTATCAAAAATCGAACCAAAATAATTATTTTCTGGGGATGAATTATAATTTATCTCTATATTTATCATTTATCGATATTAATTTTAATATGGCAATCATTGATTTTTCCATTTAATAAATATACTCAATAGTCTTTCGAGATTAGGGTCACTTGCGGATGTTTGTGTTTCAACCGATGGTTTAGGTCTTTCTTCGACATTCTCAGGACGAGAGAAAAAGAGGGTTGATGCATAAGTAATTAAAATAGAAAATTCAAGTCCTAGAGAGAAAAAAATAAGTGAGGGTTCGCTTACAGGTATAAATTTCAATCCTCTCAAACCAATAATTACAATCAAAAAAGCAGCGCCGAAGTAAACAAATCCCAGAATTGTATTTGAATATTTATCAGTGAAGTGATTTCGCATATAAATCTTAATGCCCTTGATAAAATGTATTGCTTGATAAAAAATTGAAGAATTCCGCCATTGGATTGCATTTTGCAAAACTGCTAAATCATCAACATTCACATCATATTCAGCTGCTATTCTATGAAGGCCTCTCAGGTCTGCATTTTCGATTTCCCTTGTCAATTCGTGTTGAGTAAATGAATCAATATGTGTAAAATACTTTTTATAGTGAATTCTATCAAGAGTATTGAGAATTTCTCGTTCAATCTTTTGTTTGATATATCCAAGAGGTAAAGGAAGTATAGTTGTGATATATACACCAAAAACAACACCAAAAAGAATAGCAATCATTGACATAGAAAACAACGGTTGGAACCAAAATCTTGCAGCTGTGGGTGTTCCAACATATAAATCGACTGCCCACATAAAAAGTGGGTCAGTTCGGCGTTGAATTTTTGTTTTTTCTAATGTATAGGTTATTAGTTCATTACTTTTGCAATGTACAACACCATTTAATGTAGTAGTTACAAAGTACTTTATTAAAGGAATCATAATAGCATAAAATAAAACTATACCTGCAATAATAAATACAACAAATATCACCTTTTGGAGCGCTGTTGCTTCTGCTAATACAAAATAATCAGTTTTTTCTTTACTCAAGTATTTATAAATTAATTATTGTACAAATAAATTTTTATTTAATTTTGCCAAAACCAACGATTTTGCCATCTTGCAAAATTTGATATAGAAACACTTGTGAGCTATAATTAGAAAAATCTTTTTCAAAATAATTGTTGAATTGTGTTTCCTCAATTTTTGCACCTAGTAATGAATAAATTGTAATTCTATAATCCATTGAAGATGGATTATTAACAACTATTCTCAGAACGTTATTATCAAAAAAATTAACTTTCAAATTTGAATTAGAAATAGATTCAAATACCGATGATGTTGTAAAGCTAAACGTTGCATCAAAAGACAAATTATCATCAGGATTATCTGCATTGTAAAAAATATATCGAATTGTGCCTGTACCTTCGGTTGGAGTTCCACTTTGATAGTAAGAATAGTAATGTGAAAAGAAAAGAGAAACAGGAGTTATAGCTTCTGCCTCAAGAGTATAGGGAGAAGAATTGTTCCAATTGGTTGTCGTCGATGGTGAGCATAAACCGTTCCAACAAACATCATAAGAATGCCCTGAAGGTAAAGAGACTACTTCTGTTCTAAGTTTTAAATTTATGCTGTTTTGGGATATATTTTTAACTTGAGCAGTAAAGTAAATATCCCATGAGCTATCAAGTTTTGCTGAATAAAATGATTGAGGTTGTTCCACAAATTCCAGGCTCTGGGAATAAGCATTTTGAAAAAAGAAAGAGCATATTAGCAGTATAAAAGCTAATTTATTAATATTTCTTTTCATAATTAATCACTTTTTGGTAATTTTACATTTTTTAAATAACGAAATTATGAATAAAATTATTAAGATAAGCATTTTTTTTGGAATTTTATTTTCCATTTCTCTTTATGCACAAGAAACCACACTTCCGAAGGTGCAAATAAAGGATATTTACGGTAAAAGTATTGATGCAAGTACATTATCGAATGATGGAAAGCCGTTTGTGATTAATTTTTGGGCAACGTGGTGCAATCCTTGTATCCGCGAATTAACTAATATTAATAAAGTTTATGAGAAATGGCAAATGGAAACGGGTGTAAAAATTTTCGCAATTTCAATTGATGATTCACGGACTTCTAAAAAAGTCCCGCAATTTGTCAAAGGTCGGGATTGGAAATTTGAGGTATTACTTGATGAAAATAGTGATCTCAAAAGGGCAATGAATGCAGGATACCCACCACAAACATTTTTATTCGATGGAAATGGAAAATTAGTTTGGCAACATTCAGGCTATGCAGAAGGCAACGAGGAGGAACTGTATAATAAAATAAAAGAGCTTGTAGCAGAACCAAATCAAGAAGATAAAAAGAACTAAATCACTTATTATCCTTGAAAAATGCATAAGTTCAAATATTTTATAATCATTATTTTTCTAATATACTCTAAATCATTTTCACAAATTGATTCAAACAAGTATTTTATTAAGATTGACAGTATAAATTTAAATAATACACGGCTAAATGATAATGAATATTTAATATTGATTTCGACAAAAGATTCATTATCAATTCATTATAGTTTAGTATCCCCACAAAATAGTCCAAAAGAGGATTTTTATTATAAGATAGTGCTAACGAATGGATTTGATTCAGCAATCCATACTACAGGGTTTAATTCATTGAATTATAAAGCATTACAAAGGGGAAAATATATTCTTGATATTTCTGCATTTGCTTTAAAAGGGAATTGGAGAACCCAACCATTAACTTTAAAAATTGTTGCAGATGATTCACTTGCAAAACTTGCTCAACAAGCAAAAATAGCAGAACAAAATTTATTAAAAAATAAAAATATAAATACCCAAATAGCTTATCAGGAAAATAAAAGAGCAATTACAATTCCAAAATACTTAATCTACATTGGCATTTTGGTAATAGTAATATTTTTAGGTATAATTTTTGCATTTATTTTAAAAAATAAATCTAAATCACATAAAGAGAATAATAAGGAGGGATTTCTGATGGGGCAAGAAGAAACTGCTAAGGTTGATAAAAGCAACACTAAAGTATTAGAAGAGAACCAGAAATTAAAAGCAGAAATTGATGAATTACGTGGGCAAATAGAAACTGCAAATATCCGGGCAACACAATTATCAGCTCAAAACAAAGAATTGGAAAGCAAAATTGATGCGCTATTAAAAACAAAGGATAGCCTAGAAGAATTAAATCAACAAAAAGATGAGCTTTTTGCATTAATTATACACGACATTAAAAATCCTGCCGCCATTATAAAAAATCTTGTCGATTTACTTCGTTCGTATGATTTGACAGCAAATGAACAAATGGAAATTATACAGGATATTGCTGAAACAAGTCAGAAAATACTCGATTTATCAATGGAAGTGACACTTGTTTTATCAATTGAATCAGGTAAAATGGCATTGAATTTTGAAACAAATCCAATTAAGGATTTAATTGAAGATGTAGTTTCTAAAAATCAAGTAATGGCAAGGAAAAAGAATATTAAATTATTTACGGAATTGCCTACAAATCTTCCTGAGGTCGAGATGGATTATCGAAGAATAAGTGAAGCATTAGAAAATTTAATATCAAATGCTATTAAATTTACAGAAGAAAATGGCGCAATCAGGGTTCGAGCTTTTAAGGAAGGAAGAAATATAACTGTCGAAGTAAGTGATAATGGCCTTGGTCTCTCCGAAGAAGATGTTGAAAAAGCCTTTCGATGGGGACAAAAATTAAGCTCCCAACCCACAGGTGGCGAACCTTCCAGCGGACTTGGGCTTTGGATTGTCAAAAAAATTATTGATTCGCACAATGGACGCGTATGGATTAAAAGTGCCTTAGGAAAAGGCTCAACATTTGCATTTTCATTTCCAATTAAAAGAGAAGAATAGAATATATTTCTTTAATCATAAGCCAAATTAGGACTTAGCCATTTTTCAATATATTCTAAATTTACACCTTTTCGTTTGCGATAATCCAGCACTTGATCTTTTTCAATTTTTCCTAAGGGGAAATACTTAGCTTCGGGATGTGCAAAATATAATCCACATATAGATGCGGCTGGCGTCATCATAAATGATTCGGTTAAACTCATACCTCCATTTTCAGGGGAAAGTAATTTGAAAATCACAGATTTCTCCGTATGATCAGGCATTGCAGGATAACCTGGTGCTGGTCTTATTCCACGATATTTAGTTGCTATTAAATCATCAATATCTGCATTATTGTTATTTTCATATCCCCAGTATTTTGCACGCACTAATTCGTGAAGATGTTCCGCAAATGCTTCTGCTAATCTATCTGCAATTGTTTTAACAAGTATTGAACTATAATCATCATTCATTGATTTATAATATTCTGCTAAATCGTCTGCACCAATACCTGTTGTAAGTGCAAAAAAACCAATATAATCAGCAATGTTACTATCTTTCGGCGCGATAAAATCTGCAAGGGCATAATTTGGAGTTTGTGATTCCTTCTTATTTTGCTGCCTTAATGTATGGAAAATTGCTGCAATACCTCTGCGTGAATCATCAGTGTAAATTTCTATATCATCGCCTACCGAATTTGCGGGGTATATTCCAAATACAGCATTAGCTTGCAAAAGATTTTCTGATTCTATTTTATCGAGAAGTGCATTAGAATCATTATACAGCTTGCGTGCAACATCGCCAATCTCGGGATGCTCGAAAATTTTGGGATATTTACCTTTTAATTCCCAAGTAAGAAAGAATTCAGACCAATTTATATATTTTCTTAATTTTGAAATGGGATAGTTATTGAGTATTTGCCTACCAATTATTTTTGGTTTTACAATTTGAGCTGTTTCAGGATTAAAAATATATCGATTTGCCCTCGCTTCTTCTATTGTCAAATAATTAGTTTCTTTCTGCTTATTAAAATGATTCTGATAAATTTCATTATATAATTGCTTTGTTTCATTTATAAATTTAGGATCTTTTTTCATAAGAGAATTCACAACTTTTACGCTTTTCGAAGCATCAAGAACATGAACCACAGGATTATGATAAACGGGTGCAATTTTCACAGCGGTATGAACACGCGAAGTTGTTGCACCACCTATGAGCAGGGGAATATCGAGATGTGCTTTTTCCATTTCTTCCGCAGTATAAATCATTTCGTCAAGTGAGGGTGTAATAAGTCCACTTAATCCAATAATGTCAGGTTTTTGCTTGAGTGCTTCCTCAATAATTTTTGTTGATGGGGTCATTACACCAAGATCAATTACATCATAATTATTGCATCCAAGCACCACTCCAACAATATTTTTACCAATATCGTGAACATCCCCTTTGACTGTTGCTAAAAGCACTTTACCCTGGGATTTTCTTTCTCCATCTTTGCTAAGTGATTTCTCTATATAGGGTTGTAGATATGCAACTGCTTTTTTCATAACACGGGCACTTTTCACAACTTGCGGTAAAAACATTTTGCCTGCGCCAAACAAATCCCCTACTTCGTTCATCCCATCCATCAAAGGTCCTTCGATTATTTCCAATGGTATATTGAATCCTTGTAGGGCCTCACGACAATCTTGTTCAATATATTCTGAAATCCCTTTTATAATAGAATAACGCAATCGCTCAGTCACAGGCAATTTCCTCCATTTGTTTTCAGTTTTCTCAATTTCGGAAGTTTTATCATTATACTTTTCAGCATAGTTTAGCAGTCTTTCAGTAGCATCTTGCCTTCTATTAAAAATCACATCTTCGATTAACTCTATCAAATCCGATGGAATATTTTCATAGAGCGTAAGCTGAGCGGGATTAACAATTCCCATATCCAATCCTGCTTTTATCGAATGATATAAAAACACAGAATGCAATGCTTGGCGAATTGGTTCATTTCCGCGAAATGAAAAAGACAAATTGCTAATCCCACCACTTGTGTAAGATCCTGGTAAATTCTGCTTTATCCATCTTACTGATTCAATAAAATTAATTGCATAATCATTGTGTTCTTCAATTCCCGTAGCAATTGTTAAAATATTGGGGTCAAAAATTATATCCTGAGGTTTAAATCCTACATCTTGCGTTAAAATTCGATATGCACGTTGCGCAATTTGTGTTCTACGTTCTACCGATGTTGCCTGCCCTTCCTCATCAAAAGCCATAACAATAACAGCAGCACCGTATTTAAGTATCTCTTTTGCGTGTGATTTGAAAACTTCTTCACCTTCTTTCAAAGATATTGAATTAACAATACCCTTACCTTGCAAGCATTTCAATCCAGCTTCAAGAACTGTCCACTTTGATGAATCAATCATTATTGGAACTTTTGCAATGTCGGGTTCAGCAGAAATCAGATTTAGAAATTTTGTCATTGCTTGCTCAGACTCGAGCAATCCTTCATCCATATTTATATCAATAATTTGGGCACCATTTTCGACTTGCTCACGTGCGATTTCAACAGCAGCTTCATAATTACCCTCAATAACTAATCTAGCAAATTTTCGAGATCCTGCAACATTAGTGCGTTCCCCAATATTCACAAAATTCGTCTCGGGTGTAATGACAAGAGGTTCTAATCCGCATAATCTTAAATAATTATTATGCTCAGGTATTATCCGAGGTTGATAGTTGCTCACAAATTCAGAAATCATACGTATATGATCAGGACCTGTTCCGCAACACCCACCTACAATATTTAACAATCCCTCTTCGGCATATTCTTTTAAAATAGGAGTCATTTGTTCTGGAGTCTCGTCATATTCACCAAATGCATTTGGCAATCCTGCATTTGGATATAAGCTTATATAACATTCTGCAATACGAGATAATTCCGAAATAAATGGACGCATCTGTTTTGCACCGAGCGAGCAATTCAGTCCTACACTAAGTAAATTCTTACAATGAGCAATTGAATAATAAAACGCCTCAAGAGTTTGTCCTGACAATGTTCTGCCACTCATATCAACAATAGTTCCCGAAATCATAATAGGAATCTGCAAATTTCTTGATTCCATCAAATCATTTGCAGCATAAATTGCTGCTTTGCAGTTTAATGTATCAAATACTGTTTCAATGAGCAATAAATCTACTCCCCCATCAATTAAACCACGAATTTGCTCTGAATAAGCTTTTATAAGATCATCAAAAGTCACAGATCTATAAGCAGGATTATTAACATCAGGACTCATTGAAGCAGTCTTATTTGTGGGACCAATGGATCCAGCTACAAATCGCGGTTTATCGGGATTATTTATTAAAAATTTTGTGATTGCATTTTTTGCAATTTGTGCAGCGGTGAAATTTAGCTCATAGGTTAAATTCTGCAAATTATAATCGGATTGCGAAATAGGATTTGAATTGAATGTATTTGTCTCGATTATATCAGCACCTGCTTGGAGATATTGAGTATGAATTTCTTCAATAATTTGAGGTTGAGTTAAGCTTAGAATATCATTATTTCCTTTCAAATCTTGTGGATAATCCTTAAATCTATCGCCACGAAAATCCGATTCTGTTAATTTATATTTTTGAATCATTGTTCCCATTGCGCCGTCGAGAACAAGTATTCGATTTTTCAATATATTTTGTATGATGTTGAATATATTTTTCTCCATTAAATTATTTATCATTTATACCATCTAAAACTTGAAAAACGCTTTGCATATTTCCAAAAGGAGCAGATATTTGCACTCCCTGGATTATGCTTTGAATTGATTTCAATGTTTGATTAGCAATTTCAATTCCAAGCGCCCTGCTTTTATCTTTCGATGATTCTACTTTTCTAAATTGTTCGAGAACATCATCGGGTACAACACAACCGGGCACTTCATTATTCATAAATTCTGCATTTCGCAAAGAAGTAAGTGGCCAGATTCCTGCGATAATGGGAATTTTATAATGTTCTATTTTTTGATAAAATTTCTCAAAAATATTTAAATCAAATACAGGTTGAGTGATAATATACTCAGCGCCAGCTTCAATTTTCCAATCCAACCGCTTCAATTCATTATCTAAATTCAATGCACCAGGGTTTGCCCCACAACCTATATGGAATCCTGTTGGAGTTCCAATTGGTGCTCCGGAAATATCTAATCCATTATTTAATCGATTTATAATATTTATCAATCCAATTGAATCTACATCGAAAACACCTGTTGCATCAGGATAATTGCCAACTTTTGGAGGATCGCCTGTAAGAGCAAGCACATTTTTTATCCCTAAAGAATATGCACCAAGCAAATTAGATTGAATTGCAATGACATTCAAATCACGGCAAACAAAATGCAGAACAGTTTCAATTCCAACTTGATTTTGTATCATTGTAGCTAGTGCCATCGATGACATACGGGAGCTCGCACGTGGTCCATCGGGTATATTTATTGCATCAATCCCTCCATAGAATAATTCACGGGCTTTTGCAATTTCATTATCCGCTGATGCTCCTTTTGGGGCAAGTAATTCTATAATTTTAACAAAATGCCCATCCAATAATCGCTTTGCAAGACGTGATTTTTTAGATTTGGGAATTGTTTGAATTTGTTCCTTAGAGTCAGAACTTTTTATATTTTTTATTTGATATTTTTTTGTGGAATAATGTGGACTTTGTGCATCAATTGTAGTTCTCATTTTTTGGATATGTTCAGGACCTGTTCCACAGCACCCACCAATAATATTTACACCACTTTGTATAAAATGTTTTGCATATTCTGCAAAATATTCAGGTGTAGATAAATAAATATTGCGGCCATCTATATTACGGGGTTTCCCTGCATTTGGCATAATCGAAATTGGAAAATTAGAAAATTTTCTGACTTGCTCCAACCAATTCAGCATTACCTGTGGACCAACTGTGCAATTCACTCCAATAATATCAGCACCGATTTTATTCAATTCATCAATCATTATTCTAGGTTTTGTACCTGTGAGGGATGATGCATCCTCATCAATTGTCATTTGAGCAATTATTGGCAAATCGCAAATCTCTCTTGCGGCACGGATTGCTTGCTCAAGTTCATTTGGATAGATAAATGTTTCAAAAATTAACAGATCCACTCCACCATCTACTAAACCTTTGATTTGATTTTTAAAGAAATCCCGTGTTTCATCATTAGATATCGGACCTAAGGGCTCAATTTGCACTCCAAGTGGACCAACTGAGCCAGCAACATACAAATCATCACGTGCAACATCTCGGGCAAGCTTTGCAGCTTCGAGGTTTATAACATAGACTTTATCATCAAGGTGAAATTTGCTTAATTTAAATTGATTTGCACCGAATGAATTTGTCTCGATAACGTCAGCACCTGCTTTTTTATATTCAGAATGTACTGCTTTAACAAGATTGGGATTTTTTAAATTTAATTCTTCAAATGATTGATTTATAAACACACCACGTTTGTAAAGCTCAGTGCCCATTCCCCCATCGAACAGCAAAATTTGATTGCCAACTTTTTCAACGAATTCCTGAGTTTTATTCATTTATAAGTACCCCCACAAGTAAGTTGGTACAATCATTTACAGTACAAATATTAAAAGTAGTGAATTTTTCCTCTTTTTAAATTGATTTGACGATTTTCAAAATAGTTATTTTATTACTATAAATTTAAAATTGCCAAGCTCAGTATTGTTAAATGAAATAAAATAGACACCTGATACTAAATCCCCTACATCAATAGAAACTAAATTTGTCCCTTTTGGTAGCGTCTCGTTTTTCACTTTTTCTCCATAAGTATTATAAATATACATTTGAATGCCATCGGGCAAATTAAAGCATTTCAACTCAAGCACTCCAGCATCTACAACTTGACTAACTAATTCAATATAAGGTATTGTATTGTTGATAATTATCCTTTGCCTCCCAATTGGAATACATACATCTAAGACTAGAAGATTACCATCTTCTTTCGTTAAATACAATTCTTTGGAAGTAGTAATTTGAAAATCAGAAATTTTAAGTGGTGTAATGCTTGGACTCGAATACAGTGCAATACCTTTAATAGCAATCAATTTTCCTTTATTATTTAATAATGAAAATGCTTTTGAAGAATCTATGAAAGCATCTAATTTTCCATAGCTATATTCATAATTTATTGGATAATATGAAATTAAATTCTCTCCCCTAACTGAAACTTCAATCGGATAAAACAAATAAGTATCAAATTCAACGGTTGTCGAGATGTTCTGCGCTGTTACACGAGGCAAATCATCACTCAGCTCAATATAGAACGTTAATGTATCGCCCCAATAAGCTTGATATTTTTCAATAAATACATTAGAATAATATTGCTCTAATGGAACATTAGCTTGTAAATGAAAAGTAATTGTATCCTCACAAACTGAACTTTCTTCAATAATAAAATTATCATTAAATTCTCCAATAGCATTTGCCTTAAATGAAACAATCAGTTCAATACTTGATTGAGGTTGGATTAATATAGGAAAATCAATAACAGAATTATTTGAAAACGCAAAAATTTGGAAAACTGAATTATCAGGGTATTTTAAAATTTGTATATTTCTTGCAGCTGTTGAATTATTTGTTACAATTATTGTATCATATTTAATATCATCTTTCCACACATTAAGATAATCAATATCAAATTTTGAATAAGATAAATGCGGTTCAATAATTTGAGCTGCAAATTCAAGCTTTAATGTATCAGGGCAAAGTGTTGTTGCCCAAATTATTTCGCCTGAATATGCTCCTGCTTTTTCAGCAATTTCAGGATAGAAAGTAATGTTTATTGTCAAACTATCCTTTCCTTTTATTACTAAATTGTCGAATTTATCAATTGAAAAATAATCAGCAAATTGTTTATCAATTGCATAAAGTGTTTCATCTGCCATCCCTGTATTATAAACTGTAAATTGCTTTGTAATTGGGTCGTCGCATTTTTCTTTTATTCCTAAATCTAACTTTGTTGTGTTGGAGCTAATAATGGTTCGAAAAAAGCTGCCATTAATTGGAATATCAAATGTTTGCCCAAGAGGTTGAATTGTTTCAATATGCAATATTGCAGAGAAATTGCCTTCAATTGTGGGTAGAAAATGAATAATAACACCAACAGAATCTTTTCCATCAATTATTGCAGGCAATTTTGGAGATTGAAAAATATTAAAGAAAGCATCGCCTGAAATTGAAATTTGTGTAACGGTATCAGGTGTAATTCCATAATTTCTAATCCATAGAGTATCGTATAGTTCCCCACTGCAATAAACCGAAGGAAAATTAATTGCATTCTCAACAGTTATCGAACGAGCAAGACTTGTTAAATCAATTGGGATACAAATACTTGTTGGGCATAACCCTGTTGCTTCAAAACATAATGAACCTTTGTATGCACTAATCTGATTTGCAATGATTTGCAAATTGAACGTAATGGATTGGTTTGAATCAATAACCTGGGATAATTGAGGTTGTAAATCTACTGAAAAGCCCGTAAGTGCAGGAGTAAAAGTATAATTAATAATATTTAAAGGAATATTGCCAACATTTGAAATTTTTAAACTATAATTTTTAGGTTGATTTACCATAAGTATATCACTAATAAAACGTGGGTCAGTATTAAGCAAACCCTCAATGCCAATTCCTTTCAAATATATAGAAATTTCTTTGCAATCCCCTGTTTTAATATTTATAGTATCAAAAAATTCACCTTTTTTTGTTGGAGAAAATATCAGTTCTATATTTTCACTTTCATTAGGATTGAGATTTAATTGTTGTATTTGCAAATAAAATGGGAGGGAGCAATTCTTTAGAATATTTAAATTTGCTTGCAAATTTCCTATATTTTTTATGGGAATCAAAGTATCTATCCTTGCATTAAGGCAAATTTTACCAAAATCAATTATTAGATTTTTAATAGAGATATCCTCGCTTTCCACAGTACATATTAATTTAATACTATATGTTTGTTTGTTGCCTCTTGCGAGTGTTTTATCATTGTTATCAATGGTAATATAGAAAATATCGGTACCAATTTTATCATAAGAATATTTAATAATCAGCGAATCTGAGTTATTAACAGGAATTGAGATTGGCAATTGCTTATTGCTTGTCCAACCTATGATTTGGAAATCGCCACTATGCAATGTCGATGAAATTCTTGAAATAATAAGTGGAGCATTCCCTGTGTTCCAAATCGGGATAGTGTCAATAATCACGCCACTGCAATGAATTGCAAAATGTAATGAATCTATAGAATTTATAATTGGTGAAACTCCATAAGCTTTGATTGTAATAGTAGTATCTCGATTGCAAGGAGCATATTGAAATTTAAATATTCCGATGCTCCATCCTGTATCAAGCAATTGAATCTGAAATTGTGTTGTTGTACCTGATGGGGAAATACTTAATGGGAGCTCGGTTTTTAGAAGGATATGCTTATTTGCGGGCGTGAGTGAATTATATCCTGAAAGCGACTCTCCAAGCGAATCAGCATACCATTTTAAATTTGTCGTAAAAATATCGCCGCATTGGGCAGTATTTAGCACAATTGTGTCTCTTTCGGGTTTTATGGTGCTTTTCACAGTTTCGCCGATAAGTATAATTTCCTTTGAAAAATGCGTTACCCCATCACTTGATTGAGCATCAATAAGCAATTTTGCCTGAAATTTTCCTTGTTTTGTTGGTGAAAATTTAACAACAATAATGGATGTACTGCAACTTAAAATTTGCGATTGATAAGCGGGTTTAACAATTGAAAATGCATTATCGAAATCGAGTGTTTTCTGAACAGTCAAATCTGCAGGAATTAATGATTGATTTTGTACTTGGAATGAATCTAATTTTATTTCATTAGAGCAAATTTTGCCAAAATCAATAGTATCACGATCAGCAGTAATTTTTGCAGGTTTCAATCTATAAACACCTTGGCCAACAACCCAACCATCTGATGGGTTTGTAAAAGTTATATCATCAAGATTCACATTTTCTATCCCGCAATTTCTTAGTTGCCAAGTATTGCCTGCATCTGATGTATAATATACATTGCGGTTATATCCACAAGCCCAAGCTTCTGTTTCGCTCACAAGAACCGCGCCGAACATTGGATAACCCGTTTTAAATTCCCTCCAAGTTGTTCCCATATCTGTTGAAAATCGCATTCCTCCCGCATTGCCCTGACCTTCACACATTATCCCTGATGTAGGCACAGCAATGGAATTTCCCATAATTGAGATTTCCTCCTGCCAAATTTCTGAACCACAATTTGCAAACAATTGCCAAGTAGAGCCTGAATCAATTGTTTTCCAAATTCTACCACTTGAAACAGCATAACCTAATCCTGAAGGATAAAGTATAGGATCTGTTAAACCGGTATTCGGTACTGTTTGAACATAAAGTGACCAGGATATTCCCCCATTTGTTGTTTTATAGAATCTTTGTAAGCCATCGCAACCGCCACCTAGAAGCACACCATAATTAACATTAAGGAAATAGCTGCCCCAATAATCTTCATCATTAGAAGGAGTAATATCGAACCACGTCGCTCCCCCATCAGTTGATTTAAAAATCCCCTCCACCCCCGAGGTATAGCCGACTTGTTTATTTAGAAATTGAATGCTTTCGATATGATAAGCAGGAGATGGCAGTGTTGAGCCTTGCCAAGTCGTACCATTATTAGTACTACGGATTATGAAACCATCAAATCCACAAGCCCAAACGTAATTATGGTCCGAAGGCAATACCCACAAATCAAGATAATAACCATTATTATAAGGGCTGGGGATATTAGTCACCTTTTCCCAATATTGAGCATAGCTTTGAAGACAGCAAATAAAAAAGAAAAAAATAAGTATATAAATACGTTTCATACTTCACCTGCACTTGATAATTCAAACGAAATAAAAATAATATATTTCATATTTTAATATTTTTAAATTAAGAAAAAAATTGGAAAATTATAAGATTCAAATAACGAAACAATTAATAGAAAGGATATTTTCAAAAAATTGTTTAATTTTGTAAACTAATAAAAATAAAAAGGGCACTTAGCTCAGATGGTATAGAGCGCCTGCCTTACAAGCAGGAGGTCAGGGGTTCAAATCCCTTAGCGCCCACAAATCAAATAACGCAGGAGTGGCGGAATTGGTAGACGCGCTGGACTCAAAATCCAGTGGGCATTAAAACCCGTGAGAGTTCGAGTCTCTCCTTCTGCACAGACAGAGCAAATTTACTTGCTTCCTTCTTCAGTTAATTACATCTAAAAAAATACAATTCAATTTTCTTTATTATAACTTGGTCTTATTAGACAATTCTGAATTAGAAGTCATTGAAAATTTATTTATATTAAAAAAATTATTTTATTTCAATTTCCAAATAATTTTATAAATTTGTGAAAATATTTTTGACAAAAAGGTTGACTTTATTAGAAAAACTCCGTAATTTGTGTAGTAAAAAATTTTACAAATAGAAAAACTTTAATTTCGATTAAATAATTTTTTGTTCTTTTAAATATTATTTTGTTTAACAAAACACAGGACTTGTTATGACAAAGTACCTTACAATCTCAAAAAAATCTTTGGATAAAATTTGGTCAAAGATTTCAAATGCTAAGAGTCCTGTTGTTGTGATTCTCGTTGCATTACTGTTAAGCTTGAGTAATGCATTTGCGCAAGAAGGAACATTTGTAGCAGGTAAAATTACCGACGAAGAAACAGGAGCACCACTAGTAGGAGCATCAGTTTCAATTCCTTCTCTGCGAATTGGGGCAGTAACAGATAGAAATGGGAATTTCCGTTTTAGAGCACCTGCGGGACGCTTTACATTGGAAGTTCGATATGTTGGCTATCAAACAGTTACTCAATCAATAACAATAAAAGAGAATCAAACAACGACGGTAGATATCAAATTAACGCAGGGCACTATTCGCACAAATGAAATTGTAGTTGTGGGGTTGAGCGGCGAGGTAGATAAAACTAAACTCGGCAATACAATTGCATCTGTGGGTGGTGAAGCGGTCAATAATGTAGTTAGCTCATCAGCAATTGATGCATTAAGCGGTAGAGTGCTGGGAGCGCAGGTAACAAAAAATTCAGGGACACCAGGAGCGGGAACATATATCACGCTTCGTGGTCGAAAAACTATCGAAGGATCGTCAGAACCTCTTTATGTAGTTGATGGTATCATAATTGATAATACATCACTATATGAACAAGAAGGTCGATATCAATTTTCAAATAGAGCAGTTGATATTAATCCCGATGATATCGAATCAATTCAAGTATTGAAAGGAGCATCTGCTGCTGCAATCTATGGAGCTAAAGCAGGCAATGGTGTCATTATTATTAACACCAAAAAAGGCAAATTAACATCCTCAGATAAACCAGCACGAGTTAATTTCTATACTTCATTTGAAACAGGGACAAAAGTAGGCGATGTGCCACTGCAAACAATATATGGACAAAGAATACCATATCAACCTTATAAACCTGGTTCCTCAGATTCTTATGCAATTGATGCAAATGGAAATCCATTACCATTAGCAGCAGGAACACCAACTTATGATCATAGTAATGATGTTTTCAGAACAGCATACTCGACGGAGAATAATTTATCAATCAGCGGTGGAGTACCACAATTCGATTATTTAATCACAGGTTCATATTTATATAATCAAGGATATGTCGAAGGATCAGATTTAGAGCGCTCATCAATTAGAGCAAATGTTGGCTTTACATTATTTCCAAAAGTAAATGTGCAAAGCAATACTAACTTTATCTACACTAACAATAATCTACCTCAAGATGGCTCTAACACTTCAGGTATCTTATTGGGTGGATTAAGGACACCCCCAGAATTTAATAACAAAATATATCTTGAGGATGATGGTGTTACACAACGTAGATTTGCATCTTATGACAATCCAATATGGACACAGAAATCCAATATATTCAATCAAAAAATTTATCGTGTCCTTCATAATACCGAAGTAAAATGGATGCCATTAGATTGGTTATCATTCACAGGACGTTATGGTATGGATTGGTATTCTTTTGGATATAGTGAGCGATTAGCGGTACAAAGTGCAGCTTCACCATCCCGCCTTGGTTCCATCTCTCGATATGATGCAAGAAATTGGCAGCAAAATCTCGATTTAACATTCAATATTTCACAAGCAATTCTTGATAATGATCTTACTTTTGATTTTGTTGGTGGCAGTCAAATAATATGGTATAACAGATCTGAAACTTCAGCTTCATCAACCACAACATTGCCATTTTTTGATGAAATTGCAGCAGGCGCAACAAAAGATGCGGGAAGTGCTTATACAGAAACCAAGACAGTCGGATATTTCGGACAATTAACCTCGACATATCTTGATAGATACTCTTTGACATTAGGTTTGAGACGTGACGGTAGTTCAACTTTTGGTACGTCACAAAAATTCCATTATTATCCTAAAATTGGGGTTTCCTACACATTAAGCAATGAGCCATTCTTTGAAGGGCTAAAAAATATTTTTAGCAACGTAAGATTGCGTGGTTCATGGGGAGAAGCTGGTTCACCAAATCTACCTTATGCTTATGCAACAAATAATATTTATATAACAGATGGTAATTTTGATCCTTGGGTGGATGCATCACAATCACGACGTGGTGGATATAATGGTATTCGTGCTTATGAAATAGCAGGAGCTGAAAAAATTAATCCCGAGCTATCAATTGAGCGCGAGGTTGGACTGGACCTTGGATTCCTTGAAGATAGAATTTCTGTAGAAGCAACATTTTATCACTCAAATGTATTCGATATGATTTTATCTGTACCTGCTCCACCGTCGACAGGTTTCACATACCAATTACAGAATGGTGCAGCAATGTGGAACGAAGGCTTTGAACTTGGTATTACTGCCAATCCTGTTAAAACAAAGAAAGTTAACTGGGTAACTGCACTTAATTATACACGTAATTATAATTTAGTAACATCAATCAATGCAGATTATTACGAAATTACTGGTGGATTTGTAGGCGCCTTAAATACAGCAATGTCTGGACACCCACTCGGTGCATTTCGAATGTATGGCTGGGATAGATTTGATGCAAAACGTTATGCAAATGAAGGAACAGCATATGTCTCCGATGCAGAAATGAATGCATATCATTATAAAGATGGCGATATTAGATACTCATACTGGGATCCAGACACCAAACAAGTAATTGGAGATGATTGGGGTCTTAATTATGTAGGTGCACCTAGGCAAGCAAGCGATCTTATAATTGTTGGAAATCCCAATCCAAGCTTTATGCTATCTTGGAGAAATGACATTACATTATTTAACAATTTGACTATTAGCTTTTTATTTGATGGAGTTTTCAACTTCGATGTATGGAACGGAACCAAAGGAGCTTTATATAACTTTGGGGTTGCGAGCGAAACTGCTGATAGAGCGGATCCATGGGTAGAAAATGGCCATCAAGTATATGATTATTCAGAAGTTGTTGGTACAGATAATGAAAATGCAAGGACAGTTGTAATCAAACAATATAAGTACAAATACTATTACAATGGCTTTTATATTAATGAACCATTTATTGAAGATGGATCATTTATAAAATTACGTGAATTGAGTGTAAGTTATCGATGGAGAGGTTTAGAGCAATGGAAAATTGGTGATATAGTATTTACATTTGCAGCACGTAATTTGTTTACAATCACTGATTACACAGGATTTGATCCTGAAGTTAATACGTTTTCGTTGGCAGAAGGTCGTGGAATAGATTATTTCACTCTCCCACAAATGCGGTCGTACAGATTTAGTTTATCAATTAATTATTAAGGAGATAAATTATGAAAAGGATAAAATCAAAATTAGTACTTTTAAGTATTCTACCATTACTTTTTGGTAGTGCGATGTTTTTTACATCGTGCAATATTGATGAAAGTATAAATGTAGATCCAAATGCAATTGCTCAGGCTAAAGCAAAATCTGTTGATGGCGTACGAGCCCTGCTTATTGGATTGCAGGTCAATGTGGGAGATACTTATAGTCGAGATAGGTCTCGAATTAATAGTATTTGGTCATGGCAAATGTGCGCACCGGCAGGTATTGGACGAGCACAACCTGTTGCTTGGAATGCTTATGATATGGCACCTGATGGTCCAACAGACGACTATTGGATAATAACATATAGAGGTGTAAAAATTGCAAATGATATAATTAGCTATACACCTGATGTATTCAAAGATGCACTTGTACCACAAGGGAATGTCTATCTAGGTATTGCAAAAACATATAAAGCTATGCTTTTGGGTGAAGCAGCAGCAACTTGGGGATCAATTCCAATCACTATTAATGAATTGGAGCCACCAGATTTTGTCGATCAGCAAACTGCTTATAACTATGTCCAGAAATTACTTGACACAGCTTTGACACATTTTTCTCAAGAAACAGCAGCTGTGGATCGCGATCTTAATTTTAAAGGTGATAAAGATAAATGGATAGCTGTTATTCACTCTTTAAAAGCTCGTTATTATCTCCAAATTGGTGACTATGCAAATGCACTTACACAAGCAAATCAGGGAATTGCAGATAACACAGGGAGCTTAATGTCATTTTTCTCCGATAATTCAGGCGAGCATGCAAATTGGGGTATGTGGGTGCAAGATGAATCGGAGACTGTTCGCGGTGAAAAATATTTTGTTGATCTTCTAAAAAGCGAACCAAATGATGCTAGACTTTCAGAATATTTCAATCCTGGAGCAGATGCAAATGGTGAATATTATGGAAATGCGGTCCATAGTGCAAATCTTTATCCGAATCCTGTCCTTCCAGAAGAAACTGATTTAACAAAAACTGTAAGGATGAAAAAATATAGCACATTTTCTGAATCATTTCCATTAATTCGTTGGGAAGAAAATGTATTGATAAAAGCTGAAGCTGAGGCAAGAACAGGCAATATAGGCGGGGCAGTGTCAGATGTAAATATAATTCGTCAAAAAGCCGGGTTAACTGATTTCACAAGCTCAGACCAAAATGAAGTCATTCAGCAAGTATTAAAGCAAAAGTTCTTAGAATTGTATCTCGAGGGACAAAGCTGGCACGACCAACGTAGAACAGGAACAATGCCCGAACCTATAAATATGTCTCAAGGCAATACAAATATGCGATTTATTTATGGCCAAAGCGAAAAGAACGCTAATAAAAAAGTACCAGCGGACGATGATATGCTTGTCAAATGGATACTAAGTACAAAATATGGAGGTTTAATTCCATAATCCAAAAAAAGAGGGGTGAATAAATAATTCACCCCTTTTTTTCTACACTAATATTATTCGCTTGGTATGACAGTTTCCACTGCCATTTCCATTTGTAGAGACGGCATCCCTGCCGTCTTTACAGTGTAGAAAAGCATTCTTGCAGGTGGCCAAAGCCACCTGTTGCAATGGATCTATGCAACAGAGGTCTTCAGCCCTCTGCATATTGAACAAAGGGTGGACTACCGCTTGTTCAGATCTCTGGATTCCTTACGACTGAAATCGTGGGTTCAATATAGGGGATGTCATTCTGAACGAAGTGAAGAATCCACTGCCCCATAGGATAGATTCCTCGCTATGCTCGGAATGACAAGGAAAATGTAGGGGTTCAAGATTTTGAACCCCCGACAAGTGCTTCGTTTGGAATGACAGTTTTATTTTTTACACATAATATTACATCAAATTTTATAATTTGCACTTTCTATAAATTTAATTTTTATTTTTAAAATAATTTTAGGAGAAAATAATTATGGACTCAACAATTTATGATGTTTGGGCGCGGGAAATACTTGATTCCCGTGGGAACCCAACAGTCGAATGCGAAGTAACACTCGAAGATGGATCTTATGGTCTTGCAGCAGTACCATCGGGGGCAAGCACGGGAGAAAACGAAGCAATTGAGCTAAGAGATAACGATCCAAAACGCTATAACGGTAAAGGTGTTCTTCGTGCAGTAGACAACATCAATGAGACTATTGCAAATCAAATTGAGGGACTTGATGCTCTTGACCAATTCCAGATTGATAGCTTAATGCTCGATTTGGATGGGACAGATAACAAATCACGACTTGGCGCAAATGCAATTCTAGCTGTATCGCTTGCCACAGCAAAAGCTGCAGCAAATTATCTTGGGATACCACTTTTTAGATATTTAGGTGGTATTGGCTCACGATTTTTACCATTACCGATGATGAACATATTGAATGGAGGCAAACACGCTGATAATAATTTGGACTTCCAAGAATTTATGATTGCACCTGTCGGGGCGGACACTTTTTCGGACGCTTTACGAATGGGGACGGAAGTGTATCATTCATTGAAAAATGTATTAAAATCAAAAAATTACAGCACAGCAATTGGCGACGAAGGTGGATTTGCACCAATGCTGAAATCTAATGAAGAAGCATTGGAAACCATTTTGTCTGCAATTGAAAAAGCAGGTTATAAACCCTATGATGATTTTATGCTTGCTTTGGATGTGGCATCAAGCGAAATGTATGAAGATGGGAAATATAAAATGTTCAAGTCCAGCCAGGAACTACTTACCGCTGAGGAATTGATTGATTGGTATATTGAGTTGGTTGATAAATATCCTATATACTCGATTGAGGACGGGCTTGGCGAAAATGATTGGGAAGGCTGGAAATTGATGACTGAAAAATTAGGCAAACGCATTCAACTTATTGGCGATGACCTTTTTGTCACAAATATTGAATATTTATCGCGTGGTATAGAAGAAAATGTTGCAAATTCAATATTGATAAAATTAAATCAAATTGGAACATTAACTGAAACTATCGAAGCAATAGTATTGGCAAAATCCAACGGTTATACTACAATTGTTTCGCATCGCTCGGGAGAAACAGATGATACATCCATTGCTGACCTATCTGTTGCATTAAATACAAAGCAAATCAAAACAGGTGCACCAGCTCGTATTGACCGCGTTGCAAAGTATAATCAATTATTAAGAATTGAAGAAACACTTGATGATGCAGCCATTTATGCTGGCCTAGAATTTAAAGAAAGACATTTATTTGGAATATAATTTAAAAGTGTAAAGGGTAAAAGGTGAAGGGTGAAGGATTAAAAGGTTAAAACTTGAAATTTAAGAGGAAGGAAGAATAATTTTGCTTGATAATCCTGGACTCTCTCGGAAAGGTAGAATATGGTATTAACATAGGCTGTACTATGATTATATGCATATACTGCCTTTCTCTGAGTGTGTAAATCGGGTCCCCAACCATGTTTTGATAAATAATTAGCAGCAGAAAAAATAGCATCATCAATATTGTAAAGATCAATTATACCATCATCATTGCCATCAATAGCCCATTTTGCATAAGAGGATGGTAAAAATTGAGATATACCAAAAGCTCCTGCATAAGAACCTTTGATTTCGGTCGTTCTATATGGCAATTTATTCTGCAAATGATATAAAGTCACCAGCTCATTAAGTGCCATATTTGCCTTTGATTTTGAACGCACGATAAGCAATTTTTTCAATTCTGCTGATTCTTCTTTATCAAGATTATATTTATTTTTTAATCTCTTAAAATTATAATCAATGAATTGAGGTTCATCGACTAATGCCTGATTAAAATATACATTTGCTATATAATGATTGCCAAGGTAATTGCCGAACTTTGTTTCAACCCACAGCAAGGAAGCCACGATATTTTTAGGGATAGAAAACCGCTGTTCCATCCGGTCAAAAATTTCGTAATTTTCATGAACAAATTTAGTTATCTGCAATGTAGAAAATTCATTCGCAAATTGAGAAAGTATTTTATTTGTGTCAGGCTGAAGAGATGTATCTTTTTTAGCGAGGGAAACGTTTAATTGCACATATTTTTCATTGAAATAAATCGATGAATCGCTCAATAATTGATGAATATAGGCAGAATCAACACCTTTTTTTATTAGCTTGTGAATTACGGGTTTGAAAAACTCATATTTTTCATCCACGCCCGTAAGTTTCAGTGTTGAAAGTGCGAACTTATTAGTAGATATTACTGCTGATGAAAGCATCAGTAGCAATAGAATAAAAAACACCAATATATTTCGCAAATTTTTCATCACATATATAGACTATTAAAAGAAAAAAAAGTTTTATTTTAATTAAAAAATTTATTTAATAATTTGATGTTGATTGTAAGTATAAAATTTGATAAAACGCATTATAAGTTCAGAATATTCCTTTGATACGGGATCATCAAGAACGCCAATAAATTGTTGAAAATCATTATGAAAAAAATATTTACTAATGTATAAACGAAATTTTACATCTCTTGTTGAAAGTGTATCAGCAAGGTCTTGGAATTGATTTTTGCGAATTAAACTTTTTTGAGTAGCCATAAAAAATGGCGGGATATAAATATTTTTTGGTATATGTAATAATGGAGAGGCTGCTTTCCACTCTTGGGGTGTATTTCCAAATGCATTGATTAGCATATCCTTATAACCACCTGTTGAACTTTTAATTAATTTTTCAAGATTGAGGGCAGCGCCATCGAGATTCACAACTGCTTTGATATTTTTTCGATTAATATTATGTTTAGCCAGAAATTGAGGCATTAATACGAGCGAGGTTGCAATATTTCCTCCTGCAGAAAATCCCATTAAAACAATTTTAGATGAATCGCCATTAAATTTATGAATATTATCAATTGTCCATTTTAAGGCTTTGGCAGCATCCTCTGTAAAAATTGGAAATTTAACTCTATTTGAATCTTTTATATTATACGGATTCGGCGACAAGCGATAATTAGCACTGACTAATACAAAACCACTGTCAGTGAAATATTTTATTAGATTTAATGGCAATGACTTATCGCCTTGGTTCCAGCCACCACCGTGAAAATAAACAATTACAGGTAGTGAGCCATAATTATTAATATTTCTATAAATATTGAGAGAAAGTTCATTTTTATCAACCCCTGGGATTGTATCATATTGAATATCAAGATACATAGCAACATTTTTCCATATTTTTGGATTAATTCCATCAACCGTATATATATCTTGAGCAAGCATTATATTTATATTCAGCAATAGAATTATAGGAACGTATTTAAAGAAAGACATAATTTAATAATAATTGGAAATACAAAATTATGGATATAAATTGTAATTAAATTTTTTTATTGGTATGCTTATATAAATTATTATTTAAAAATTTAATTATAATATTACAAATATTTTAATTAAAAAATAGTTATTAATTATTTTGAATTAATTTTTTAATTTTGTGAAAAGGAGGTTATTTATGTTTTCATTAATGCATCTTCACCCAATGGTGGTTCATTTTCCAATAGCAATTATATTGCTTGG